>JAABUK010003531.1_pt1 | contig 26409 bp, 34 predicted proteins | sample 5559141 | NCBI WGS metagenome assembly JAABUK01 (sample SAMN10711869, study PRJNA513367) | rock metagenome | isolation source: Antarctica rocks | place: Antarctica: Victoria Land, Pudding Butte nord | collected 2016-01-03 | reverse complement strand
GAGGGCACCCACCTGTGAAAAGAACAGCATCAGCAAACACTGTGCATGTGCAGAGACCAGGTGCAACATTGAGGGAAGCTAGAAAGCATGATGAAAACATGCATGACAGCATACAAGCCAAGCAAGTGCCCTTTGTGGCTACATGATGGTACTCGGGTTCAACATGAGCAACACTTTATCCCAAACTTCTGTGCTGTAAAACAGCAACCAAAAATGTAACAATCTGCACATTGCTGTGGAGTCACAGTGTCTCACCTGACTTGCACTGGTAAGGGGGGGTGGCTGCTCATCAGCTACAGCCAAGCCTGACACAAGGGAGGTGGGACCCTTTGCCGCATGCAAAGACAGCAGGGCATCAATGGCCTGCATGACATGTGTTGGCTGTTTGATGTGCACGCATGTTGGCAAAAGACACAACAACAAGTGTTATGAAAGCCTCCGAGCGCATGCAACATAAGTGTCATCATCTGCGTGAAAACAGTATTGTGATGAGCTCTGCAATAGCTGCTGGTGGTGACTTGAGTATGCCAATCAGCTTCGTGAATGAACTGAAAGAGTGCAAGGGGAGGGAGTGTTATGCACTGACCGCAAGTCCCTGGGGTTGCTGGTCCGGGGTGCCTGGAGCCGCCTGGGAGGGGCTGGAGCTGTGGCCCCTGTCCTTCAGGCCATCCAGGAAGGGGTGCTCAGGCAGTCGGGTGGGCACATGCAGTGGAACCTGCAGCAGGCATGCACTCCCCATCTCTCATGGCAAAGGCCTGCTGGTGACTGAGCTGTGGGTGGTGAAACAACATCAGTCACAGCCACTGACACTAGCTCCAGGCAAGCATACACAAATGATGTCCAAGAAAACATACGTCTGCATCTACAACAAGCTTTAGAGTTGAAGTGTAACTTGACACCTCTATTCATTGCTCAGGCATGACTCCACAGGATTAAGGCATGGCATGTTTCTGCACAGCAGCACCACAGGAAGCAGCAGCAAGGTCTGCCCTGGACTGCACATTGATGGATGATTGAGCTCAAAAGGATAAACATGGCAGTCAGGCGTGAAGCAGCACCTGGACAGCGATGTTGGGGTCCTGCCTGGCTGTCTTCAGGTCCATGGTCAGGCTGGACACCCGACTTGACCTGTCTGCCACCTGCTTCTGCAGCCTCTCCACCTGTCCCTGCCACCCAATGGACTCCTCCTCCTTCTGTGCAATCACATCCTTCATCCTCTGCAGCTCCACACTGAGGCCCTGCACCACAGGACACCAGGCTCCATCATACGCATCTCAGAGTGTTCACAGACCCTCAATCAGCAAAATGCACCACCTTGAACTGCAGAAAAGCACTGAAGACATCAGCCGCAAGGTCTGCCCTGGACTTTGCATGAATGGGTGACCCATCTCACACAGACCAACAAGGCAATCAGAGCTGAAGCAGCACCTGGACAGCATTGTTGTGGGACTGCTGGGATGCCCCCAGATTTGAAGTCAGGCTTGACACTTGGGCTGAAGCTTCAGCCAGCTGCTTCTGCAGGCTGTCCACAACTTCCTGCCTGGAAACAGCTTTCTTGTCCTGCTTGGTCACCACGTCCTTCAGCTGCTGGACCTCAGCACTGTAGCCCTGCACCACAAGACACAAGCCTCCAAACCACATATCTCACAGTGCTCACAGACCCTCAATCGGCAAAATGCACCACCTTGACTTGCTCAGTCATACTACCACACATGTGAAACTTGTTTCTGCACAAAAATGCTACAGGCAACAGCAGCAAGGTCTGCCCTGGACTTTGCGTGAATGAGTGGATAAGCTCACAGACAAGACAATCACCAACAAGGCAATCAGATCTGAAGCAGCACCTGGACAGCATTGTTGTTGGACTGCTGGGCTGTCTTGAGGTCAATGGTGAGGCTTGACACCTGAGTCGAAGCTTCAGCCAGCTGCCTCTGCAGGTCTCCCTGCCTGGTAGCAGCTGCCCTGCCCTGCTGGGCCATCAGGTCCTTCACCTGCTCCATCTCGTCACTGTGGCTCTGCAACACCAAACACAATATGGCATGAGACAGACAACAATCTGCAAGTCAGCAGTAGTCAGCATGTGTAGGCTGGCAAAGCCACGCAGGATGATTGCTTCATCTTCACTGCACTAGTGATCTCTCTCACGCGACACTCACCAGACTAGCGCGATAGTCAGGGGTTCAGCAAAGCATGACACAGTGTTGCTTACCTTCTGCTGTTGGCTCTGCTCCTCACGAGCCTTTCTTGCCCTCTCCTTGAAGAGTTCCACCACAATTGTCAACTCTGTGATTCGGCCCTCCAGGCCAATGGCCGTGCCGTCCACCACCTTGAGCTGCTGTGCTAGCTCTGCCTTCTGGCCAGTCAGGTCGGTGACCTGGCGTAGCAAGACCACCCCTTCGGCCTGCAGAGTCTCCAACTCGTTCTGTCCCTCAGCTTTCTCTCCCTCCAAGACCTGCTCCCGCCCTTGCAGCCGGGTCACGTCATCTTTCATGTCTTTCACCTGCATGACAAAGGGTGGTGAGTACACATGACCCGGTCACACATTGTCAAGAGTCTATTTCAGGAGTCCCTTTGACAGTAGACCTTTTGTCCTTGTCAGAATCTCCAAAGTCAACATGTCAAACAAGTATGCATAGTGAGGGTGAATCTGAACATAGTCACTCAGTCCAAATTTCTCAGTAGCTTGATTGTATTTGACAATTGTTCGTACTGCAATCATTAAGCGCCTTCCCAGAGTTGCTCTTGCAGGGTTCAAGTCAAACAAGTTGGAAACACGCATAGCAAAAGCTGTCTCGTTGAACATGCAAAGAACAGCCCAGAAGTGCACTTGTTTTGGTTATCGGGTTGCCTTCAAGTAAAAGACCTGGGAGTGCTTCAAAAGAAAAGGGCATGAATGCTGTTTGCCACACATTAAGGACTTGTAAGAACAGTCAGGTCACCAGGAGTGAAGGTGTTGACTGAGGGCAAAAAGGCTCATGATATGAGCTGATTAGGATAATTGGGACGCTTGACTGACAATAGGCTGCCTAACAAGCTCTGGTCTGTTGAGTTGACAGCACAGGTTGACAGAACTCTATTTGGTTTGATCTAGAACACATGAAAACATCTAATTTTTGGTGGGCGGACCAAACAGAACCTCATACAATGTCCCTCCAGGAGCTACTTATCACTGCACGTGACTCGGTATAGGGGCATACATGTTTTGACAGAATACATAAAATGCACATGGCAAAGTGAGTCAGGTGCATCAGATGCACCTCCATGGAACTCTTCTCCTGGTCTTTAAGCTGCACGCCTGATTTTGAGTTTGCTACCCCAGCTGATCAATGAGTTTCAGGGCAGTCAGCAAGACAGCTTGCTTGTGGCTGCCCAGAGATCATTGCTCAGCTGGAGCGGCAAGGTATGGCAGAGTCAAGACAAGCAGCGCTGCGTCTAGGAGTGTGCAAATGAACTGTCCTCAATCATGGCTGAATGGTGAGGGTACTGCAATTACTGCTGATTTACTGGGATTGGGACACAAGGCAGTTTAAGCGTTTGGCGTTTCAATTCCTATCGCAAAAAATGGGCAAAATAGGCCCAAATGTGCCAGAAATAGGGAGCATTGGTGGCAGGAATAGGACTTGTCGCGGATTTTCAGCAGATTTGGGGAATTTCAAACCTGAAAAACGTGTTGGAACAGCTAAATGTTTTGAGGTAGAAATATTGCTCGAGAATTTGTTCAACTTGGCAGATGCATCTGCCTGAGCAAGAGCAGTGCTTTGCCGCTGTCAAAACGGGAAATGGCCATGTATGGCAATTAGACAGTAATAGTCTTATAGTGATTTACTGCGTTGCTTTCCAATTGATAACGTTGCTGGGTAAATGCACACATTGGCTGTGTGAAATGATTGATTTGCATATCCCTAGTTGTGTCGAGCTGAGTTCCATGTATCTTATACCACCTGTTAGATGCAGCTGTGCATGCCTTTTTCATACGCTATACTGGTGGCTGTTTTATCAATTGTTCTTGTAACAATACATGCACACCGTCTACACACGTTTCATGATGCCCTGATGCTTTTTGCGCACACCAGAAACCACCTGACATGCGCAGCTGAGTCCAACTCGCCCTTGATGTCCACCACATGGGATTGTATACAACAAATGTTGGCCACAGCATGCAGACAGAGCACTTCTGCCAGGCTAAGACAAGAATGCTGTGACAAACAGCGACGCGGTATATGCACACATTGCTGGCAGGCAAGTACAACTGCAGGGCAAGATGATTGAGCTTTCAAGCATACATTGACAGCACTGGTGAAGTTTCTTGCCAAGAGAACTTCTTGGGATGCCAGAACGCAGACACAAGTGACATATTGACGCTGATCACCTTCTGCAGCAGGTGCGCTCGGAGTGAGATGCTTTGATCTCTCCATTCCACGAAAATGGGATCCTGTGTGACAGCTTGGAAGTGCTTGTGCTCCAGATGTCGCCTCCACAGCCTCTGAATGCAGCTTGCAGATGTCGCTTGTGCATACATCTGCATAGCAATCTTGAGTTCACACATAGGCCAATGGCCCTCACTACTGCTGACTGGAGGAGGCTATGTGACAGGTGCTACGACCCAAAGGCAGCACAATAATCACCTGATTCCGCAGCTCCGACAACGCATAGCTGGACACCTTAAAATTAATGTCTGCCTGCCGGTAGGCATGCTCCAAGTCTGCTTCAGATAGGAGTGCCATGAGGTCGTCCTGCAGGCAGCTAAGCTAAAAATCCAACCTTTTTTATTCAAGACGTAACAAACTAGCAGGGACTGACAAACAACAACTCGCACCTGTTCCACCTTGACTTCGAGCAAAAGCTTCAGTGCTGTGTCTGAAACCATCTTCACCGCTTTCTCAGCTCCACGGCCAACCGTGCCAGTCAAAGCGAGAGACAGCTTGACTGGAGCGGTACATGCACGAAACCCGAGTTTCGCACATTGTTTCCCGCTCCAGAATACATCTCGGGCCAGCTCGGATTGCAAAACATGGCCGGGTAGGGCCATGAAAGCTGGCATAATTGCTATGCCTCGTGGCGAATTGTGCTTATGAGCCTAAAAATAAAGCTGCATGTAGCAGGATGCCAAGCACGAAACCAAGCACCTCTGTCCGGACCACACGTCGCACGTCTCGCGGATGGAAACAATTGTGAATGGAGTCTGCTCTGGAGCCTGCTGTCTGGCCTGCTGTGGTGAATTCACGCGTTGACCTTTGAGCAATCCGATAATGGATTTTTCTATTTGTTGAGGACAGCGACATCCCCAACTCCATATGCGGAAGTACAATGCTTGCGAGCTCAACTCGCATCGACATCTCCAGTTGTAGTCACAAGTCTCACTTTCGTGCTTGATCGAAGCATGGCTCGTATGCAAAGAGAGAAATCGCAATAGCATCCATACCAACCTTCGCGTGTGTGTCGACACGATCGTTATGTAGATCGTCTCCAACAGCAAGTCCACCATTTCACTTGACCATTCTGGCAGCGCTTGCTGCCCCAGCAAAACAGCTCATCATAACAGGTAAATCATGACATGCAAGGCTGAATTGCAGAAAGCGTCCCCTGCTTGTCCTATGCTGCGACCGTTGACTGTCGACCAAAGGTCACTCTCGCCCCAAGCTGAAACATTTGTTCACTGATAATGTGGCGATCACTGCAAAGCCTTTGCAGCTTTTGACGGGGCCGCAGCGCAGCCAGGAAGCAGGCCGCAAGCTAACAAACACAAAGTCATCTGACAGCTGCTGTGCGTTCTGTAATGCTGCGCAAATCACCACTACCGACGCAAATTTGACTGTTCAAAGCTGAAGCCCTGCCTGAGGGCCAGGTATCCATGTGGTTCTCAATCCGTCAGCAGCAGCTGAGATGGCAATGACCAGGCCTCTGGTTGCCTGTGCTTTGCAGACTTTGGGCATCGATGGCTATTTGCAGCAATTTCGTACGCGAATAAAAGAGCTTTGAATTACCAGTTGCTGTCATGCAGTGCATGTAGATGTGCAAACCAACGCCAAGATAATTGCCTGTTGGCCTGGGTACATACACACCTTACTTGCTGGCAGCACTGCTGGCAGAATAGTCACATATTGTCTCTGTGTTTACACCTGTTATGTACATACCTGGTATGTATACCTGACAGTATGAAATTTGCCGCCTGCATAGCCTTGCTTGACAGAGTCGTGCTTACGCTGCAGGCCTTCACAACAACAAAAGTCTTTACTTGTTGTGTTAGGTTTGTCACGTGAGGGCGTGGGTGTGCACGACCTGTTTTCACCCATGCCCTGTTTGCATGAGTGGAGCCATCTGAATGCAAAGTGAAAACAGTCGAGGTTGTGACAAGCCGGGCTATCTCATGCCGTGCTTGTTGGCTTGATTGTTTTGGCTTGCGCTTCTGCACATCTACGGCGGGTTGTGTTCAGTAAGTGAAGTTGACTGCTGCTGATCCAGCAAGTCTACTCAATGGATGCTGACTCAGCACCAGGCATAGCAGGTGCTCCCCTCCCTTCTGCTTTCACAGGCTCCCCCAGAGGCTTTGCTTGTGCTGGATAACCAGGGATCATTTTCTTCTTTGCCATGTCCTTGAAAGGCCTACCATACATCTACAGCAAAAAAGCTTGTGTCAAGGGCCATTTCATAAATCGCTAAGCGCTGCAAGATCTGAGTTGTAAATGTGTAACATTGGTATGGCAAGGACATATGTTTGCATGCATGCAACCACTCATTCAGCTTTGCAGAAGATTGACACTTGACCATGTATGCAAACATGCACAGCACGGAAGCATATGCATGCATATGAAGCCACCAGCAAGCATAGTGTCATAAGGCAATATATGTTTTGCTTCGTTTGTATGACTGATTGGCCTTCAGAGCAGACCCTGGGTGTCGTGCGACATGAAGTGCTGCAGTGACCTGATGCAAAAGTTGCAGTACCTTATCAGTGTCTACAAGCAGGCCATGGAGTCCTGCTTGCTTGAGCTTATTGCTGTGCTGGAACCAGTCACTGGGCTGATTGAAGACAAAGTCTACAAAGGGCCACGTGGCAAGCGCATCCCACCCTGCTGATATCAGCCCACACTTCTGCACCAAAATCATGACAGTTACATGTTGCATAGTGTGTGGTCTGACTGCAATCACAATGTTGCCTAAAAATGGAGATTTGCATAGCCACAAGTGAAAGTATTCATAGAATGCAGCTGCGGGGCTTTTGAAGCGGCAGAGGGTGCAATTGTGCCTGAGGTCACTTCATTGAGTAAAGCTGGGTACAGAAAGACAGCAGTCCGTTTTGCAATACACTGCTCATACGCAGCAGTCTAAGGTTTGACTCATTCAGGGAATCCAACAGGTCATGATGGGCATCTGGGCCTGATGGGTTGTGGCATATTTGTGGATGTAATCGACTGGATGTTTGCCACAGTGTAGTCATTGCAAGTGCAGTAGTTGATGAGTGGCAGTGAGTCTTCAAGCACATGGACACAATCAGCAAACCATGCATGATCTAGAGCTTGCTGCACTGTAAACTCAGAGGCTTTCCAGGACTGCATCAAGTGTTGTCCATCAAAGCTTTAGTCATGCACACCACTAGAGGCTGTGAAGTCTCCAATCAACACCAAGTCACATATGGGAGTCCATGCTTGCAGGCCAAATCTTTGTCTCCGGACCTGCAAGAACACCTCTTTCACTGCAAAAATTCAGCACGCATGAAAACACAAGCACAACAGCACTAGGCTGTCATATCAACATGTTCTTGACGAATGATATTTTCTGACATCAAAGGTTGCATACGCACTTGCCTCTCCTGTCAATACAGGAAATGCTCACCTGTCAAGCCATCTCCTCTATTGCAGCCTTTGCATGGCAACTGGCTTTGAGACTCAATAGCATAGCCATGTGCCTTCTTTCTGCATGCGGTCCTCAGCAGTAGATTCCAGATCAGCTCCAGCAAAATCTAACACAACAATTTGGTCATCAGACATCACTAACATGTTGCTCGAATCAAATCTCAATGGCAGATGCTGAAGCTGTAGTAGCTGTCAAGGACTGCCAGAAGCTGACCATCCAATGCCCTGTGTGTACGTGAGTGCCAGTCAAATGGCTCTCCCTGCATATGAGCACCCCCTGGTGTTACGCCATGTCTGTGTGTCAAACAGCGCTGCATTAATGTAATGTTACACTGTATCAGCCACACAAGCAGCAAACATTCTTGCATTTGTGCTACTGCAGCAAGGCTGGCTGGTCATGCAAGAAGTATCAGTCACGGTCACAACTGTCATGAGAGGGTTGAATGAGTTGATAGGTCTGACATGAGCATTCAAACTACAGATCCAGCGGTTCTCAAAGTTTGGCTCAATGCTGTCAGTGTCAAATGCCATCTGAGTCGAACAAATGCATCACGGCAAGTCAGGTGTGGGTTCAATACACCTGAATGTAGCTGGTTGCCACGTAGAAGCCTTGACCGCTGCGGCCATACCCTAGCAAGGGCATCAAAAGGTAGTGCATTTGCCTTTGTTCTCCAGTAATACATTGCACAGATATTGCATCCCATTAGATATGGCTTGTGCAATACAGCTCAAGTTGTGCCTGACAAATGCGATCATTGGCAAAATACACTACATGAACGTCGTGCTTGGTTGTGCTCAGCCATGATTACAATATAAACAGGGAGGTCTTATCTACTGTTACAGTTGACTAGAGCGAAGGGTTTGGGCAGGTAGAGTACAGTATATGAGTTGGTCCTATACATTCTTGTTGTTCTGCAAGTTAGGAAGTGTCCCTTGAGTGTAGTGGTGCCATGTCCCATGTCTCTTGCAGTCCAGCTAACCCCTTCCTGACATGACTGCGGCCTTGTTCAAACTTCTGATCAGCCACATCGCAGGCATGCTGTGCTCTCTCAATTATGGCACTCAGCAGGTCTTCGCTACTCGTATTTGCATCATGACCACAGTCCTGAATGTCCTTCGTCACGCTGTTTGCTGCCTCAGGAACTGACTCACGAAGATTGACATTCATGTCATCTGTGCTGACGGGGATGTTGTCATCCTTGTGTGTGCTGATGTGGCATGCTGAGCTTGATGCTGGCTCATCCAGACCCACTGTGGTAATGATGGAGGTCGGCTGTGCAGTCACATCAGGCTCAGCAAAGGCAAAGGATGTCTCGCACAGCAGCTCTTGGCTACTCTGCTGACAAGACCCAAAGGCAGGAGGGGCATCCTCAGCTAGGGCCTCAGGGGAAAGTGACCTAGGTGAGTCAGTCTGAAGCGCCTGCCTCTCATCAGCTTGTGGCACAGCACCCTGAGCCCCTGACGCAGCAAGCCTGTCATTGCTGTCATCCAGTTGAAAGCTGACACTGCGTGGCGTTGCCCCAGCAGATGGCAGAGAGCTCATCAGGGGTAGAGCAGGAATCCGAAGCATGCTAGCCAGCTTTGCAATAGCTGATGTGCCGCAGACTTGTGTGCTCACTGTGTCAGCACTGATGCTGAGCTGCATCCTGTGCTCTGAATCTGGGCTCTGTCTGTTCGATCTGGTGTGCTTCACTGACGTCTGCAGAAACAATCATGCCTTATACTAAGACTTTGATTGTTGATTCAAGACAGGCAGAACATGTGTTGCACATGCAACTAGGACAGAACATGCATGCATGTGCAACTATAAGCTGGATCATCAAACTTTGGAACAAGCATTGCAGCCAATGCTGTCAAATGCAACGCAAGGAAATGACAGTCATCTACACAGCTCCACAAACACCTTCCAGGCAGCAGACAAGGCCAAGCATCAGATGCTTTCAGCAGGCAGGTACAGCTGCTGTACAAGGTGGTTTTAACAGTGGTAGGTACCTTTTCAAGACCGTGGCTGCTGTCCTCATTGATCAAGTTTGGCAGCGGAGTGCTGGACCTGCTGCTGTTGTTGCTGCTGCTGCTGTAGTAGCTGCCTGAGCCACTGCTGTAGCCACTGCTACCGCCAGATGCATACTGACCCGACCCACGCCTTGATGACAAGCTGCCTTTGTGCTCATCCTGAGCCTTATGCAAAGGGGAGCCTGAGGACTGAGCAGCAGCGTGGTCAGTATATCCAGCACCAGCATCAACAGCATCAGGCTCTTCAGATAAGCTTGCCAGGGGAAGGCCCACATCACTGGCAGTAGCAATGCTGGGGTGTCTGTCAGAGGCAGACAGTGGCTGACAGGCGCTGTGCCCTGCACTGACTCGCGCACTGAGTCCTGAGACAGTCCGGGCTGATGCATTTCTGCCTCTGTTGCTGTCTGTCAGGGAGTCAAAGGTGGCTCTGAGACTGACACTCTTGAGGTCTAAGGAGGGGGTAGGAGCAGTGCGCTGCCCACAGCTGCGGCTGGTGTTCTGTGCACTCACGCTGACAATGGCAGTGTCCACCTGCATGTGTTGTGCATAGCAGCCTGGTGAGAAGCTGCGCCCAACGCAGTGTTCAGGCTTGGAATCATCTGCTACAGACCAACCGCAGGGGACCAATAGCCAGCTTCACGCTTGACAGGACATGCTGGCTTGCCTGTGCTGTGATGCAGATTGGCGGGGCAAAAACATGAAATATTGCTAAATGGGGCATTGACTTGCTATAGCAGAAGATGACAGCTATCCCAAATTGTGATTTGCACAAAAAGGGGCTGTGTGGTCACCTGAGCCATGACAGCCTTTCTATCAGCAGCCTTGAGCCTTTGCTCATAGGAAGACCTGACCTGGCCCTCTAGACGCTGCACCCACCCTGGAAACAGCTGCTCTGGAGCAATCCCCAACACCTCAGTGCACTGTTGTACCAGCCTTGCTGCTACTGCCTGATGTTGACTGGATGATGCTTCAGCGTTGTTTGCAGCAGCGCATTTGTCTGCCAAGCTGGCGTCCAGTGCTTGGCATATGCCCTCTGTAATGTGACACATCACCTTTAACAGTACTTGGATAGACACAAGATGCAATGTGATGACAAAACGTCTGCGCCGGTTGAAGGCACTGATGTTTGGGTGTGCTTTGCATGGCTCAGCAGTCCAGATGCTGTTATGCAGCGTGTGATCAGGTTTGTACAATTGAGCTTTGTACAAGCATGCTCATCTGACAGCATGCAGCGTCAAATTGATTGCTGAGTATCTGGGGACCAAACATATGCAAACCTGACATAACAGGGCTTGCTTTCAGGTATAGAACCTACCACACACATCAGCCTCTTGTTTTGCAGTCTGTTGCACGGCCTCAAGGCCTTGGACGACACTCTGCAGCTGCAGCTGCTTCTGTGTGAGAAATCTGGTTTGCTGCTCCAGATCATGCAAATGAGCCAATGCATCCTGTGCTGCCTGCTGAGCCTCCGCAACTCCATCCTGGGGACAAGCTTCAGACAGTCAGTCACGGACATGCTGTTCTGCTGAACCCTTCATAGGTTATTGTGCTCAACTGGATGCAGAAGTGTAGTTCAGCAGCATAAACGTGTCTGAGGTTACAACTACACATGTCCTTGATACATTAACATGGCATGTCAGACAGACAGTTCTGCTAATGCCTGCTTTGACAAACGCAAGCGCCCAAGCATATGCTTAACAATTCTCCTCCTCTTACAGGTCAAGCTTCAACAATACATCTTAGGCTAATCACATACTTGAACTATGTAAGTGCAACATTTACCTGCACAGTCATGTTCTCTCTCTGCAGGCGCTCAAGCTGTCTGCTGCTAGCATCACTGTCGTGTTGTGCTTGATTGAGCTGGGCGTTGAGTTCTTGCTGCTGACCCATGAGCTGCTTTAGCTGCTCAAGGCCTGCTTGCTTGTTCTGTGCCAGGCTGTCCAGCTCCTGATGCAGACCCTACAACACGAAAGGCACTGAGCCTTGTACAACATTTATTGGCAGACATCAAGCTGACTTGTGCAGTCAAGTTGCAGTGCTGTCAAGTTGCAGTGCTGTCAAGTTGCAGTTGCCATTCATTCTTGCAAGCTGGCTGGGTATGGAATCTGCCATACAGGTCCCATGCAACTGCAGGCCCATGCCGTGGATGCTAGCAGGCAGCATGCCAACATGCTGTACAGAAAGTTGTCAAAGCGTTGAGCTTCATGTATGAGCAAGCAGTCTCATGAGACACTCTCCTTGTAATATCAAGCAATAAGGCACTGCTCATGCTTTGCACAACTTTGCACAAGTTTGACCTTCAACTCAGCTTCCTTCCTGTGTACCGCAGCCTGGATACCCTGCTTGTGCCAGGACTCCTTCTCAACCACTTCCTTGAGCTGATGCAATGCTGCTTCAGCATGAGCCATGGCATCTTGAATGCTGGGCGAGCCACCCCCTGCAGCTTGATCATTACAAGCTTGGCATGGCATTCTTGCAATCAGATCAGTAACTGTTGCAAAAAGGTCGAGTAGTTCCAGCTGAGCTTGAGAAGGTTTCAGCACAACCAGACAAAGGGAGAGGCAGGAAGGCAGGTGGGCGGTCACAGACACAGACACACACACAGAGGCACTGCAGGCTTGCCTGGAGGCACATAGGGCAGAGCTTGGGGGTTCAGAGCAGCTGCTCTTGCAGCAGCAGGACTGGACTGAGGCTTGGCTCCCAATGATACAGAAGCTGTGCGGGCTGGTGCTCGTGGACGCAAAGCACACGGCACTGACGCAGAACCTGCATGTCCCCGCAATATCAAGTGTCACATGCACAACACAAGACTGGAGACCTATGCATTGGAGTTTGCACAAGCGAGGTGCAAGTGTATTCTCATGTGTTTTGGTGAGCATGGAAGCAGAACAAGACAGTCTAAAGTGCTGTCGAGGCTGACAAATGAGATGCAGAGGTACAATAGACTCACTGCGAGCTGTGAAGGCACCACTGCTGGATGCAGGCAGCCACTGGCCAGGTGACACTTGGCGGTTGTCTCTGTGAGTTGTGCTGCCACCTAGTCTGGTTCCCAGTGTAGGGCCATCTTTGCCCTTGAGACTCACTGCATTTGACAGCAGCGGCAGCAATGGTGGCAGAGTGGCAGGGTGATGTGGCAGCTGTAGCATGGGGGTTCTGTTGGGATGCGCCGCTGCATCAGATTCTGCTGTCAGCGATTGGGTCAGCATGCTGCTGGCTGTCTGCTTCGGCAGACTTTGGTGCTGAGGAGTGTTCTCATCGCCTGTGAGCTTGTTTCTGAAGCTGGTGTCTCCATCAAGATCTGGCAGCATCATACTGATGCCTTACCGTCGGGCTTCACTTGTCTGCAATATTCACATGCTACAAGCATGGTCAGTCTGGACGCGTTAGCCACGACATGATGAGAACAGGTGCTTGCAAAGCAAAGATGCTCAAGTCGTTATCACGTGCCACATTGTCATTGCACTGACACACTGCAGTGCAAAAGATATGGTGTGCTCAAGGGAACACACCAAGCCTAGCATAACATAACATATGAACTGTACAACAGGACAGGGAGCTGTTACCAAGCAGAGATCAACACAGGGAGCTCATGCCAGTCAGTGGGGATGCCTGCACACACAATCGATCATTTGCTGGTTGTGGCGTGGCCCTCTTTCCCCCAAAATTCCGGCTGTAATTTGAGATGCACTGTGAAGGTTGCCCTCATAGTTTGAATGATCACATAGCAAATATGACGACCGGCAAATCTTTGCACATCAAATGCTCGTGGATCGCATCGTGAACGTTTCAGAGTACTCATGAGGTTACCGGTCTGACGTCAGCCGCTTTGCGAAGTGTCCTGTGATCAACGGTGCGATTTCCGATCTATACGACAAGCTCAGAGCAAGTGGCGCCGGATTGCGCACCACGACTCCTTTTGAACTGAACATACAGCCTGCTGTAGTATACGTGCGTATTGCACCTTCAAATCGCGTGGTATGCGCGTCGGCATACAGGAAGAGCGGACTAGAAATGCTTTGCACATCCTTCTTCTTCGGTCACCCTTGCCAAGAAAAGCCGAAGAACCTGCGTGGTGCAGAACCTTGCGCAAAGCTGCTCTCCCACCGTACCGCCGGCATATTCACAGTAAATCACGCCTTGTATACAACGATCCAGTTGTCTTGCTCATAACATGTGGCGGTGAGCAATCACTTGCGACATCACTTGCGACATGCAACCCGTCAAGGCAACACACTTGAGAGGTGGTGTTGGGCTTGCTACAATGGCACCTCTTCATTTGAACGCTGTCAACGGCAAGTCTTCCACGTACATAACGGCGCGACACTTGTCCGGCGTCGTATGCACGCGCTCCTCGCCAGCTTTGCGAGTACTGGCACGAGGCAGATCACTCGGGCCTTCTCCAGCTTACAGGTCGTTGATAAATTTGCTTGATGACTACAACTCTCACGAAATCAGCATGCAAACCGATAGACTGCTCGTTGGTCTGCAGACGAGGTCCCGTGAACAGACTGTCACCGGTTATGTCGTTTTCTCACGCTGATGCTAAACTTGTCCCAGACAACGGCCAGACTGACCGAGCACAGGCTTGGCGCTTGCTGTTAGTGCCTGCTGTAGTCACGGCAATACTCAGCAGGGTCATCGATGGAAAAGGTTCTGTTTTTGGATGTTCTGGGTCTTTTTGTTGTCTTGAGTGTCCTATTACAGGCATAGCAGCAGCTGCCTGCAAGACGCAGCACCGCTGTCTGATATGCGCGTATATGCAGGCCTTATGTTGGCAAGCTACTGGGCCGTCCGGTATTTTGCTCCTGCGGCTCTTAGCCTGTGGGCTGCCAAGCATGCTCGCAAACATTTGGATTTTCTATCTGGAATGGTGGTCATGGCAGCTACATATGCAGTCTCTATGGCAGCCTCATACCGCATCTGGACAGGGCCAACCAGCACACTCAAGATGCACTACCCTCTGTTCAATGGCAAAGTCACCATCCCAGCTGTGGTGGGTCAATGGATCCGCCACAACAAAGGCCTGGCTAAGATACTCACAAAGATGGTCAGTCCTGCACATCTTGCCATGCCTGCTAGTCCTTTGCACATCCATTTCATTGCACTACACAGGTGTTTGCTGCGGTGCTTGCTGTCCTTGCTCACATTGCATGCCGAGCGCTACCGTGTCATGTTTTCCAGGTGCTGCTACCTGTATTGAGCAGTCAGTAACAATGTGTTGGCTGATGTGCAGCTTGCATGGGGGCCCTGGGTCTTCTTGACAATGGCTGGAGCACTTCAAATTGCTGTCTGGATGGATGGAACTGCACGTCGCAAAGCTCGGCAGGTGAGCTTGCCTGACTGCAGCACTTACACTTCGTATAGCTCGGCATGTATGACCACTCATGTTGTCTATAGAGTCAGGTTATTCTTTCTGATCTCTCTCAGCATCATCCCATGAAAGGTCAGCGCCACTGCCTGCATACCAGCATATTCAGACCTCAAGCTGCCTGCATACCAGCATATTCAGACCTCAAGCTGTCTGAAACTCATGCACAGTGCTGACTGTAGAGAGCCGCAGTCAAGGGTGGAAGCCAGCACAGCGCTCCTGAAGGCGTGGATGGCCTCAGCCCAAGTGCACCAGGAACGCAGGCAGTAGCTTCATCAGCAGCTCCTCCGCCGGCTTCTTCAGCAGCATTTGTGGATCCTGTATCACAGCCAGATTCAGCTGGAGCTGAGCAGACCCCACAGCAACCTCTTGTGGCCTCCGTTCAGAGCAGAACAGCTAGCACACCTGCTGAGCGACAACATGCTCATGGTTCAGAGGAGGAGCAGAACAGTAGCACACACAGCAATGGCAACAGCCAAGCTGATGGTCGCCCAGATGCAGATGACTACCTGAAGCAGTTATTAGGTATTTGGCGTGGTGTGTTTGCGTATCTCGACAGCCTGGAGCATGGCGACTATGTCAGGGGGGCTGCAACAGACCTAAGGCTGCAGCTTGAGTGCTTTGATAACGTATATAAAAAGCATCAATTGCGTTTGGGACCTGGCTGGGAGCTTTGTTCTTTGCTCCGTTCTCACATGAAAGACACACTTGCTGCTGCTGAGGAGACTGTGCAAAAGGGAGATTACAATGCTTATCTGTACCACAATGCTTATCTGTACCATGGCGAGACTTTGGCCTGTTTGGAAGACTATCTGGAGGCTAAAACACCTGCAAAGCAGCTGCACAAGCGGGAAGCCTTGATTGAGCACCTTATGACAGGCGCTTTGGTAGGCCTCAAAGACCTCAAAGACTGCAAAGTTTCACTTGATGCACCTGTTGTCCATTCTGCAAGATTCTTCATACCAGGAGCGTTATGTCCTCATCCCACCCGTCAAAATGCGTGCATTCAAAGTTCATCACTTCGTACACATTTATAGTAAGGCTCATGCTACATGTTTATAACAAGGCTCATGCCACATGCATGCAAGCACCCAATTGCATAGCATGGGACATGCCTGTCTGCCTATCTTTAAACTGTTGTGTTGGTCGTGCCCTTGCTGACCTCCCACATTGCATGGTATGCAACATTTGAGTCCAGGGCCTGCAGGAAATTCTACTGGGAATATGCTCAGCTGCCTTCTGCATTGCAGGAAGAGGGTGTCAAACAGAGCAGTCAGCAGGATCTTGAGCACGGCTCTGAAACATCCCCAATTGCACCGAGTGCACTTCACAGCAGCTCTGCAGAGGTAAAGCACACTGCAAGGAGCCTCTGGTGACAACCTGTGTCATTGTATTGACTTGCAGTCTGTGAGGAGCGCAGCCCATTTGGGAAACCCTTGGCTGCCTGCTGGCGAGCAGTGAGCTGAGTGGTCTGTTTTGCTTGTGGCATGAGCTTCCTGCTGAATCACACTTGCAGAAGCAAGGCTTGCAAAGTGTCAAGTGTCTTTGCACTGCCCTGCTGGAACTTGCACACATTTTCCTGCATCATTCCAAAGGCATTAATGATCTTTTTTATGCAGATCCCATGATCAGCTCAGGAACAATATGTTTGCATCTACAGCATGAGGAACAACAAGATTGCCAATCTGGATGACATCCATTGCAGGTGCATGACTCTATCGCAGAAGACGGGGAGGATGCCCCTGAGCACTGGGATGAGGGTGGGGATGAGGATGATGAAGACATTTTTGTCTGGGACGAAGAAAATGAAGATGATGATGACAACGAAGCTGAGCAAGAAAGTGACAGTGATGCAGAGGATGAGTCTGAGGATGAGTCTGAGTCTGAGGATGAGTTTGAAGATGAGGAGGAGGACGAGGATGAGGATGAGGATGAGCAGGGCAACTGTCAGGCAAGCTGTTGACAGTTTGCGTGCATGCAAAGACGTTCAAAATGAATTTCTTACAAAGATGTGAATACGTGGCAGTTGTTGTCTCAATGTCATGCACTATGCGGTTGTCCCAGGACCCAGAGCATATTTGCCCATAGGGTCTGGCACGAGATGTAAACTGTATCAGCTATCTGCTGATTCAGCTGAGATGTTTGCATGTTTTCTGTGCAGGATATGAAAGCAGTATTAGACCGTGAAATATCAAAATTGAACTTCTTGAAGGTTTCCAGTGATATGTCAGACAAGGTATGTCCATGCTGCTCCTTGTGAAGTCTCAAGAACACTGCACAGCTTGTTATCCCAGCCGTAAAGTTGCACCTAATGCTGATAAGCAGATTGATACACCTCATGGTCCATGACAGAAGGTAATTGTAGCGCAAAGGCCACCGGCTGTATGCAGAGAAAATGCATGTAAGCGCGAGAATGGCCTCAGACAACATGTCTTAGCAATGTGTATTTGCACCTTCATGCAGGCATATGATTGGTGCATTCACCTGACACGTGCATGCAGCTTTAAGAGCTGAACGCTGCTGTGGTGCTGTGGCATGTGCAGGGTCGGGCAGTCAATAGGCAAGGCGAAGCACACAGCATGGAAGCTGTGCAGGCTGATGAGTTGAGGACCAGCAGCACCAACTGGCTGATGCCACATGGCGCAGGCACTGACCAGGTCAGTCCAAAGGACCCTCAACATCTGCTCAGTCCTATAACAACTGCCCAACCCTGTGGCACATGCTGACTGCACTTTTAAGCATTTTTGAACATCATACATGGTGGCAAACATCTTAAGCTTCAGGTGTTACTTGACGCACATGTATTTGGCAATTCGCTGATCAGGCACATTGTATCAAGTTGCTATAATATATAGTATCTCAACCTGCAGCATGCTGGCAAAACAAATCTGCCAGCAACATGCCAAATGCATGAGGCATGGCTGCCACAGCGTATGCTGCATCAACTAGCTTGCAAGACAGACGTGCATGTAGAGGCCCACAGGCGTTGCTTGTTCTGCTGAGAGCACTTGGTGGTCTGCAGACAGACGTGCCTGCTGATCTGCACCACAGACGCATTTGTATTTTCACACATAACCTAGCAACTTTGCTCATTGTCACTGCTTGTGCAGGCAAGGCTCAAAGGGCAGCTGGCCAATGCAGAAGACAGTCGGGTCAGCATGCTCCAGGACGTCACAGACCGCAGTGACCAAGTTGGCCAGCTGGAGGGCAATTTTCAAGTACAGCTGGAGGCAGCAGAGCAGCGGGTAGAGCACCTCGAAGGGCAGCTTACAGACCAGCTTGTCAAACTTGGACTGAAGGCTCACAGTACGAAGAGAGTTGAGGCGGCTGCAGAACTCGAGCTTCTCACATGCAAGCTGAAAGCCGTGCACTCGGCACGGTTCATTTTTGTGACTAACAGTCATGAGCAGCAGATGAGGCAGCTGAAGCAACAGCATGAAGAGAGCATAGCCAGCGTTGAGTCTGACAAAGCAGAGCAGCTTGAGGAGCTACAAGATGAGCATGAAGAAGCTGTAGCCAGTATCAAGTCTGAACATGAAGTACAGCTTGAGGAACTACGTCAAGAGCATGAAGAGGATTCAGCCAGCATCGAGTCAGAGTATGAAGAGGAGCTTGAGTTGTTGCGTGCACAACATGAAGGAGAGCATGAGCAGCTGGGTGATCAGTATGCAGAGGAGCTTGAGGACTTACGTGAAGAGCATGAAGATGACCAGCGCAAGAGTGTTCATGATCACAAACAGCAGCTTGCTGAGCTGCGTGAAGAGCATGAGCTGAACATCCGCAATCTCAAGCAACAGATGGCAGCAACGCCAATGAGTACTGAGAAGCATCAGCAGGAGCTGCAAGATCTGGAGTCTGAGCATGCACTTCAAGTCAAGGAGCTACACAGCAAGCTGGAGACCGTGACTGCTCAGCAGCAAAGTGGTGCTGACAAGCTTGCAGTGCTCAATGATGAGATGACCAGCATTCCAGAGCAGCAGGAGCGGCTGCAGCGTAATCTGTCTCAGGCCCAAAGGAATGTTGTTCACCTGAGGAATTTGGTGGCTCAGAATGCTGAGCAACACAGCAGCGAGGTCAATAGCCTACGTGAACAGCTAGAGGATGCTCTGGAGGAAGAAGACAGGTTGAGGGTTGGGGAGCAGCTGCTGCGCAAGCAGGTGGAGGTGATCACCGCAGATCATGGTGACAAGGTGTTGGCCCTGCAAGACAAGTTTGCCACCATCCGGACTCAGCTTGTGTTAGAGGCTGTCCAGGTATCACCTTGTTCCCTGTGTGCCTGGTTTGTCTACAACACTGCGTAACAGTTGCGCAAGGTTGCTAGGGCTTGGGGTCAGCTTGTTTCTTATACATGCAGCGTGTTATCTGTGCACTACATGCATTGTGTTTGTGAGATGCTTGATCTGGGGGTCCTTCACCTATCTTTTGACAAACACAGCCAGACATTTGGTTTGCTGTGCTGTAAAGTAGTACTCTCACATAGCCTTCAGGGGTCTGCTTTGCCGAAGCAGAATTACAGCTGTCAGTGTGCACAGATGTGACAGTGCATTTGGTGGTGATTCATGCATTCATGACTGTACTGCCTCTTTGCTCGTATACAGCGTGTGCAGCTTGTCATGCAGAGCAGCTGTTTCAGAACGTACTGTAATGCACACTCCTCAAATTAGTTTGTTGCTGTTCCGCACATGCATGGACTTTTGGATGATGCACACAGGTAGCAGAGGACCTGAGGCAGCAGCTGGCAAGCGCCAATTTGAAGGCAGAGCAGCTGCAAGAGGAGTTGACCAGTCAACAGAGGAGCAGTGAGACATCAGTGGAGGCGCTTGCCATTGAGCACAAGTGTACCAAGGATAACATGCAGGTATGTACTCACACTGTGCTTCTGCTCTATCATACACACTGGAGGTGAAGCAGCTGCCTGGTTCTGCTTCTAGTATGTAAGGACACAAATGGTTGTTTACAAGTGGCCACCACCAATACAGGCTGTCACAGTGTTGGTCTGATCCATGACTGATCCTTGTGCCCTCAAGTTCTCTCTGCTGTTCTGCATGCAGCACAGATACAACCAAAGCTGCATGATTCTCTGCTTTTTCCCCTTATTCCTGAGAGTTGTTGATACTGGTTGATCTGCTAGCAGTATCGCACAACAGCAGATTGACCATTCCTTGATACACAGCATTGCAAGCATGATGCATCACACTACACGATTGCCCAATGCTGCATCAGACTGAAGTAACTTTTTGACAAGGTTCTCATTGACCCACAAATCAAGTATGTAATGCTGTGGACTTCCCTGTATGGTAGCAGCAGGTGCAAATGTGTCACATTTTGGTTCCTGCAGGCTGCAGTGGATAGGCTGACAGCAGAGCTCTCTGAGACAACAGCAGAAGCAGCACATACCAAGTTGCTCTACAAGTCCTGTCAACAACGGGTGGATGCTGCTCTGACAGACCTGCAACAATCCCAGCATGAGCTGCATCAAGCCCAGAAAGATTTAGAATGGATGCATCAGCATGCCGCGCCAACCATAGGTGACAATGAAGCCTACAAGACCAGGTGAGTAGTGCATGCACCACGCAAGGCTCAATTTGTGTTGCCAACCTTTGCAGGATAGGCTGCTCTGCAGACTTAACGTGTGCACACAACGACAAAAAGTTCTGTCCCTGTGAAGGTGGACCCTGTCTGGCTCACTTCAAAGCTATGTACTTTGTGTCTGCCGGCCTGAAATGCTGTCCTACGCCGTGTCATGTAATGTATTTGTCTAGCCTTTGGCAATATGGAAATGTATGATCTTTGTCTAGCATATAAAACACTCAGGAGGCATGCGCAGCTGCAAGAATATATTTGAGACAGTCTTGCACCTCAACAACAACCCATGGACTTGTGTTGTATAGGGCTGGTGAGCTTGCCCAGACAGTCAAGTTTCTGGAGGACGAGATTCGGCAGGTGCAAGCAGAGTCCATAGCAGAGGAGAGGAAGCACAAATTGGTTCAAGCCCAAGCAGATGACAAGCTGAAGGCTCTGACCGATGAGAACAGCCTGCTCAAGAATAGGTGCATTGCTTCTGTACTCTCTTAAGAGCTTGACATCAGCTAGCATTCACCAAGTGCAACTTGCACTGACCTTGCAGGAGGGTGATGGTTATGTAAACTACTTCCTGAAACCTGACAGTATGTATCAGGTGAATGCAAATGTTAACATACGTACCGCGTCAGCTTGGCAATTCCAGCGCTAACATTTTCAAAGATGTTGTCAAAATCTTGATACATACTGTCAGGTTTAACTGCTGTACCATGCCAATGCGAGCTGACTGTGTGACCTGGTACCATGCTGCATGTACAGAACACTTTCCTGATTATATTTACGTTTGGGACATGCATTCTGCTGTACTCTACCTCAGTACAGCATATGCTTACAACATGAAGACGTGGCCTTTCTGCACCAGCTGCCAGACTGACCTCCATCAAATAAAGCTGTTGCTTGATGAAAAAAGCTCACTACAGCAATGTTGCATGCTCAATTAGAGGCTCCTTGGTAGAAAGTCTGTAGACTGTGACATCTGCGACAAACAGCAGTGTTCCCTTGCAGGGTGAAGGAGACCCTACAGAGTCAAATGGTGATGGTGATGGCAGGGAAGTATGAGGCACTGCAAGAGGAGCAGAAGTCAATGTATCACCAGTTGGAAGACATCTTAGCATTGCAGGAGGGAAACTTCTCCCCAGACAAGGTATGTTCTGATACATTGACATGAGTACTGGTGTGCATTTGAGTCACAGCAAAACATCAAGCTGATCCTTGCAGCGCACTACATGTTGAAATGTGCATTATACACAGTCATGTACCAAGTTGTCATCAAGCGCTGCTGCATGCAGTCCACAGGCCCATGCCACCCCATGAGTGTGCATCAGCACACACTCACTGACAGCATTTTTTGATTGCTTGAGAACACTTGTGCACACCTGTGTTGCTGTTTAATCAGCTGCCCTTTGTGCTGATATGAGGGGGCATGACGGCATTTCATGCAGCATTGTGTTGCCTCACTGTGCTCCAGCAAGCATTGCAATGGCCCTCAAATCAGGCGATGACAGAAATTAGTGCTTTGCTGAGCCACATAGCATGGCCAGGATCTCCTGTACTTCAGCAAGCATTTGGGTTAGCTTTGCTGCCTCTGCAGATACTGCTGTGCACAATGCGCTTTCCTCTGCGTTGCAGGTGCCTGCTCCTGCTATGGTCCAAGAAGAAGTAGAGGATGCCACACCAGCACATGCCTCAGAGCCCGCTGCTGCAACACTCATAGTAAATGCTGTGGAAGATGCTATGGCAGCAGCAGACAAGACGTCACATGATGGCTCATTTGAGGTAGAAGTTCAGGTTGAGTCTTCCGGTGATGAGGAGGATTCAGCAAGTAGCGCAGTACAGGTGAATGTCCAGTCAGCCAGGGACATGCCTAGCAAGGTGGAGGTTCACCTTGAAAGTGGTGATGATGAGGATGATAATAATTTGGCAAGCGGTGCAGTGAACGTCGACATTCACCCAGCTGGGGTCAATGACAAGCCAAAGCAGGAAAGCATGACAACTGTGAACATTGCTAAGGCAAGCAGTGATGGAGATGAGCTCAGGAATGGTGGCAGGGACAGTGATGATGATGATGGTGATGGTATGATCCCAGTCAATGTGCATACAAGCCTGCTGGGCTGAGGGGGAACTTCATGTACCTTCATGTGTGTGGGTATGGTGCGCACAATGAAGTGCTGGGTGGGCTACCTGAAAGCCCTTTTGTCCAGGAGTCATGCATGGTAGCCACTTGGTGCAAGGAGTGTTTCATCTGTGTACTTATATTGCTTTTCATGTAGAATATGTACTACTTTTCTTAGCTGATGTGGTGTTGGCTTGGCCACCAGCTGTCCTGTTTCAAATACGATTTGCCATAGCTGCTTCTGCTGACTCGTTTGCACTCTGCCTTGTATGCTGTAGAACCTTTATCTCTTGCTGCCTGCTATATTCCCTGCCCATCTTGTACTCAAATTGGCAATTGTGTGAACATATGGTTTGGGATGATGTGAAAGGCCTGTATGTACCCTGCGTTGTGTATGCCCATTGCTTTGTAGATTCCCATGTACTGTGAATGGTCCTCTTCTTGTCATTATACAATTTTATCTGCAGCGAAGCATGCTTGGCGTTGTGCACAGCATTCTCTCTTTCCAATTAACACGGCATCGAATTTCCCGAGCTGCCTGAACACAGTCGTGGTACAAAATGCCGGCCTCATCAACACTGGGGCTGCCTATCAAGATTAGGCCGAGACAGATGCCCTAGGCAGTACCCTACAACTGCATGCCCATTGCTATCTGCTTCAGCTTGCGCAGCAACTCGACAGCTCGGCATCCGCCTGAAACCACTCTGCCAACTGGCGATTGCCCACAATGCCGCCTCGACGGACTCGACAGCTCAAATCGCTGAAAGGACGGGTTCAAAGGCTTGTCACACGCTCAGAGTACGACAAGCTTCTAGCGAAGTCCAGCAAACGCCTTGTTGTGGTGCACTACCTCACGGTGCGTTTGTGGGGGGTAGCAGACATGCGAGCCATGCAAAGCCGTGCTAGGTCCCTCCCTCCGGCAGCTTCTTGACTTGATCAGTCACAATCAAGCATATGTGCGTGCAGAGTACAAGTCCTGCTCAGCAGCTTCAAAACATCCGAGCTCATCTCAACAAAGTTTCCAAGCAGCGTGAGCTAAGCAATGTGCTCTTTGCTGAGGTGGACGTCAGTCAGCCTGGTTTTGAGGTATACACTTGCTCACTTGCTACAGCTGTCTCCAGTCTTGGCTCCAATGACTGTGCAGCTCACATTGCCAAGCGGATCATGATGTTTTCGGCACTTTGAATTCAAGTTTGTGCTGTCACATGCAGGGCCTGGGAGCAGAACACGGCGTGACAACCTTACCTGCATTTCACTTGTGGAAGGATGGTGTGGCCGTGGAGGCAAGTTCACACTTTAGCATGGCTACAGCTGCAAGCACACACTTTAGCATGGCTACAGCTGCAAGCACTTGAGAAACCAGACATGTTGTCAATTGTCCTCAATGACTACAGCAGGGGTCATGCCATGCAGGTTTTGACTGGGATGAGTCTTGGCGCTGTGGCACAAAAGTGCATTGAGCATGCAGGTACACTGAGGCCTGTTTCTGCGTCTATAAGGCTGCAACTGACAGCTTTCATTGACTGGTCGCTGATGAGTCAATGTGCAATGACTGGCTTTGCATTATGTCTCCAGGCAAAAATTCCGCAGAGCCACCCAGTCGTTGGAAGCGTGCTTTTGTTGCCGCCCTAGCTTTTGGAGCAGTAGCAGCAGCAGGTGGGCCATCTTGTGTTTAGACTGTCAGTGTATGTGATGCTTGTGACATTGATGCACGCAGGCATTGCACATCTTACAGCATGCTTGCTCTTCAATTTCCCATGCTGTCACTGCTAGTAGCTTTTCATGGCATCTGTAATGACTTGTTGCCATGCTTACATTTACTGTGTTTTCATGTCTTATAGTCATGCATGAAGCACAGCCAATTCTTCTGGAGTTCACACTTGGGTGTACGTAGGTCGGTACTCACTTCACGATTGCAAATCAGAGAGTTGCTGATGCTGATTCTATGCGTATGCAGGCTATTTTGGGTATCAGCATTCAAGGAGTGGCCAGAAATCCTCTGCAGCTCAGCTAGAGGATCTGGATGCTAAAATCAAGGTGTGCCTGATATGCTTCTTGCTTTGGGCTGCTGTGATTGTCATGCTTGCTTTGTTTTGGGACATGAGCTTGAAAGATGGCCGGCGTAATTGATGTAGCAGCCTATGCACTTGGCAATCTAGCCAGAAAACAACAGCATCTAGGAGAGGAACATGACCTTGCAAGCAGCAGTGCGCATGCAAACTGGCAGAGGCGTGCATCAGCATGCTTGTGTGTGCAGGAAGTGAAGACACGCTTAGCATATGTCACACGCCGGAAGCTGCACAAGGCAAAGCGTGAGCAACAAAAGAAGCTGAAAGCATTGGAGGAGCGGCGACAGGTATGCTGCCTGATTGTGCATGGCACTGCTTTGCAGCACAAAGTCAGATTGTCCATTTGTAATGCACTATGCTGGAGTACTATTGCTGTTGTACACTCTCAGTGTTGTGGCAACAAGCATGACTGTCAACATGCACTTGCTGCATCTTCATGTATCCTCACCTGCGTCAAGTTGGCTCCTGTCTAGCGCTGTGTCAAGCAGCCAAGGAGCTTTTGTTGAGTACGTCAGCTTGAAAGTTGCTCAAGTGTTTTTGGTTTTGCGTGCAGTCGCTTGTCCTGGGGCAAAAGCAGTCAAAAAGTATTTTGAAGCATCATGCTGACTCAGATGACAGTGATGATGACAGTGACTCTGAGTGATAACACAGCAACAAAGAACGAATGCTGTACAGCATGGTTTTGCCTTGCTGGAAACGAATCAGAGTGCTTAACACAGATCAGCACATGTCTGAGTTGGAATGCTCACAGGGTTTGCTTCTCTTCGCAAGCACCGTCAACATCTCAAAATGGGCTTTTTTCCAAAGTAAGTCAGACACTTCTAAATTCAAATTGCCACTGCGGCAATGACACAACTATAGGCTGTACGGAATTGTCAATGTACGCCTTTCTGAAAGCACATCAAATAAGTCCTTGTTGCTGTGTTTGCTTACAAGTCAACAATATCCAACACAATTAGTCTGATCTGATGACTTGTACATCTTCAGCGCCTGGAGTGACTGAGCTACATAGTCAGCCACTGGCCTAGTGAGCTGATGCTCTCTTCGAGAACCTCTTTGCTGAAAGCACTTCCTTCGCCATACAGCAAGCTGGGAGAATCAGCTCTGTCGATCATACTGCCTGGACTGATCTTTGCAAGTAAGGGGCGGCTGTGTGTGCTGAAATCCTCCAAGAAAGCACTGTCTATGCATGCTGAAGAGTCTGCACTGTTGGGTGTATACCAAAATTCCTCAGTAGCTCCAGGGGGCGATGGCTGTGAACAGGAGCCGTGACAGTAGCGACGTGACAAGCTGTTGGGCGTGAAGTAGGGAGTGAGTCTGTCTGCAATGGTCGCCTGTATGCCAGCAGCTGGGGTTCCAGGGTCTGTTTGCAAACCATGCAGGCTTGCTGCGTCATGCATGTTGTCATTGCAG
>JAABUK010003530.1_pt1 | contig 26415 bp, 46 predicted proteins | sample 5559141 | NCBI WGS metagenome assembly JAABUK01 (sample SAMN10711869, study PRJNA513367) | rock metagenome | isolation source: Antarctica rocks | place: Antarctica: Victoria Land, Pudding Butte nord | collected 2016-01-03 | reverse complement strand
AGTTAAACTAATGAAGCTCTTACAAAAGTTCTTGACATGTTACAAAGGTCTTGTATGCTCTGAACCGTCCCCACAACTAATCTCGGCCACGCACCCCGCGACCCCGCCTGGTTCTGCATTGAGTGGCTTGTTGTGCCTGAACGCAGATGAGTCAAACGTTTATACATTTGGCAAGCTGCCAAGTTTTCTGAAGTCAAGGCCAACAAGTGTCTTGGAGGGCTTACTACACTATTTTCTTTGCAACTTGGCAAGGCACCAACTTTGACGCAAAAACGAGAATTGGGCAACCAGGGACGTGATCATGAAATTGGACGTTCTAACTTCATGAACTGATTAACTTGGCAAGTGCCCAACTTCGCAACTCAGTGTCAAGTCAAAGAACGCTATAATCAAGCCTTACCTCGCCGGTGTCGCCAGCCAACGGTTGTTGCATCTCGTCGCGGCCCTCTGAGCCATGCTCTGCTTGACCTTCACTCACCTGAATGCCATCATAAATATTAGCTAACAGAAAGGCACTGACCAAACGACATATTCTGACAACGTGCTTTACCTGATGGCCAACCGGACCTCTCCCCTTTCGACCTCTCCCCTTCGACCTCCGCGTGCACCTTTTCCGCCGCCTCTTGTATTACCCATGTCTCTCGACACAGGAACTGCTGTTTCACCGGCAATGTCGGGAGCGCGTTGTAGGCCTTGAGTCTCATGAGCCTCCTACACACATCACCAAGCTTGAGCATGGATTCGGAAACTTTCCGAAATACCTTTTTGGCCATCTTTAAGGAACACACTGTCAACATCAAGGACGCTTTTATCTTATACGCAACAACATAATGTGCGCCACATGACTTCAATTTGAACTAGAACATTGTCTTGCAGCAGTGCAATGTCAAAATCATCTTCACCTGAGATGGACCTTGCTTCAGTCTCAAATACTCTTGAACAGCATGAATGGCATGATCTGGGAGCCAGCCCTGGAACCCAGAATCAGCAATGTTGCCTTGCTTGTCAGTCATCTCCAAATCTGAGAACCTGTAAAAGCAAGCCTCCACTTGAATCTCATCCTCCCAAGGGCGTCCATAGGTGATGTACGGCTTCAACAAGCGCTTCACATAAGCAGCTCTATTGGACCTAGACAACATGACACGTTCAATGTAATTTGCATCTTCATGGCTATTGAGTAGCCCAGTTTACAACATGCTCTCAAGCCAAGTGAGTGTATGCGGCAACAACAAACAATGCACCATAAGTCACGGGATAAAGCCACAACTCACCCCAGAACATCTTATGAATTTCAAGCAAGTGAGGTCAACATCAACACAAAAACTAATTACTTGTTTTGGATGCCCCGCACCATATTCCACATAAAGCTTCCCATGTTGTGCAATCAATGTGACAATATGGCCATGATGGGTTTTAAGTACAATACAGCAATTGTGCGTAACAACTGTAGTAACGGTGTGACAGTGAATACAATGCAACATGTGCTACTATGAATCGCGACTTTCAAGAACGCGCAACACCCACTTGTCAAACTGTTGGTACACCTACTTGTCAAACTGTTGGTACGCAATCCCGATGCGCACATCATCGGAGATGAGGTCTTCTGGACAAGCTATAACCTTAGCCACCTCAAACCGTGATGTGCGAGGGTACTCGGACCCACAAGCCGGTTCTAGGCACACATAGTCCCCAAAGTTGATATCCTCAGCTGTCCAGCCAACTTTGCCCAATGTGGCTGGTTTCTGTCCTTTCCATCCCATCCACACTCTTTGTGCCCGTGGTTTGTCCACCATAGCACTCACGACTGCCCCCTACGCATTGTTGAAGCAATTGTCCCAACCATCCTTTGCATGTGTTCAGCACAACATGCATGTGAATGGCAGTGTCTTGGACCCATGTAAGTTTACGTGAGGAATTCTTTGCAATGCGTTGGATATTTGCCAAGTACACATTGAAGGGCACGACCATGCTATTGTAACACCTGCGGCACTATGCATTCTCTTTTTCTTTACTTGCATATACGGAATAGAGTTGTAACGTCTGGAATGTTCATAGTTCCCCGACAGCAATGGCCGTACCCTTTTACTACAATTTGCCAATTTCAGCTCATTAGCAACATGGAAGAGCTGGATGCACTAGATTTGTATAGACAACGCAAAAGAAGGGCATGAGCACCTCTTGTGGTGTAAACCCGACTGCAGCAGCCTCTCCACCTTGATAGGTTGCCGGTGGCATTGTTCTGAACTTTACCAACGGCTCAAGTGTCGTTTCACTGACTCCGTCCCATTTGGCATCCATGTCCGCCATCCAATCGGTCCAAAAGTGGACTGCGGCCTCCAAGTCCTTGATCTGCTTAGTCCTAGCGTCGCGCTCGCTGAATGTGCGGGAGTCCAGGTTCTTGAGCGTCTTTTGCCATGTATCTATGCAGCCCTGCAAGCCAGTTTTAACCTCGCAAGTAGCCGAGTTGGCAAGCTGCCGACAAGTTGCTATCTTTCAAGCTTGAATGCATGCTGCCAGCTTGAAATGTACACCCTAGGCCTACAAGGCGAACCAATCATGTGAAAACCCAAAGTTGGCGAGCAACCAAAGTGGAAAGCCCAATTTGTCATGCTGGCAACTTGCCAACAAATCGAGCCTTGCGCGACAGGAACCCAGCAAGCTACAGAATTCGAGTGCTAAGTTGGCGAGTGAAGTATGGTTGGCCAGCTATTGTTTTGCAGACATTTATCAAGCTAGCAGCTTGCTATTCAAGGCTCGATTTCGCAAAAGCCAGCAAGCTGCCAACTTTGATTGCCTACACATTTAGCATACTTTGCGAGCTGTCATATGGGTAAGCTGCCAAACTGGCAAGCTGCCAACCTGGCAAGCTGCCAAAAATGGCAAGCTGCCAAAAATGGCAAGCTGCCAAAATGGCAAGCTGCCAAAACTGGCAAGCTGCCAAAACTGGCAAATTGCTTAAGTGCTGTAGTTTTGCCAAGCAGGTTGAACCTAGCATTTCGCCAACTCAAAAGCTGGTCGGCCGCCAGGGCTGTCGTTGGTTTGCATGGCTAGTACATGATTGCTCACCTTCAAGTACACAATGACTTGATCATATCCTGCGATGGGCTTTGTGGGAGCCGTCTCCAAAGTCTCAAAGTTCAGGTCAGCATTCTTGAACACTTGCCAGCCTTGATCAGGAGATGGCAGCCACTCAGTGTCACGCATGAACTCCTTGTACATGAGGTGCACATGTCCTTCCACCTTCTCGAACAGAAAGGAATGGATTCGTAACTTGACAGGAAGCTCCTCCACAAACATTCTGGTGGTTCCAAACCCATAGAAATCATGCATTCGCTCCTGCACAAGGAATCAGCATCATTCACATGCAAATTGCCAGCAACAATGGAGGACCAATTGCGTGTGACATCCAAATAGCATATTGCGAATGTAGATGCAATGTGGTAATAGATTGTTTGCAGCCAAGGCATTGTGTGCACAGGGTCACATGGCATTTCAGGATTTGTGGCCTCACCGCAAAGAACTTGGCAAAGTCTGGTACGGACTCAATCTGGCGGCAAGGCTGCATTGCTACGCCTTTGTGCCTCCAGAAAGAGGCTAGCAAGCTTCTCTGGGACAAAAGCGTTGGCACTTTTCAGCTTGGAACAAAACACCCCAAAGAGGGCATCGATGTCCTCATGTTTGTGGCCCACAGGTAAGAAGTTGACCTGTGACATCAATCATGCATCGTTTAAAGGGCATCTGAAACGTTTAGGCATTCATATACATGTTATAGCTATACAGTGTATTGAGCAGAATATTGCTCATGTTTCATTAGAACAAACAAGCACAAAATACATGCTCACCTCTATGTCAACAAAGACTCCTGCTTGTACCAAGCTTGCCAATAACCCCATGACAGTTTTGTTCTTGTTGTCCTTAGCACAATTGTCAAGCTGTAGCTTCAAGGATGGCGGCAAACATCCCTTCACTTCGCTGACTGTGTTCAACACGTACAACAGAATGCTGCACATTCTGAATCAGTACTAGTCATATTCTCCGTAGATCCTCAAAGGTTACATCAACACCAGTGTGCATATTAGTTGGCATCACCTGAGCTTTATAAACTGTATGTGTTGCTGCGTGCTACATGCTGCATGCTGCAGGGGCAGACTTCGTTCTTCCAACACTGTAGTAAATCCCTGCACTGGTTGATGTGCTATCTGCTAGTCTATGAACCAGAGCTCCACCTGCTGTTGCAGCACCAGCTTGTGACGGCAGCACTAGCTCAGACAAAAACAAACTAAAACTGTGACCTCGTGCCGTGATTCCCTTTTTTGCCTAGGCAATGTACGATATGTCTACTAAGATGGATGGTTCTACAGGATGTTGGATGCGTGACATCAAGGCTGGCTCAAATGTATGAGCAGGCAGAGGATGCTTCCATGCAAGCGTGCATCCAGTTCTACAGGGATCAGGGTGTCGTGTCACTGAATGTTCAACGTGCTGCTCTGAGAAGGCAGTTAGCTGACATCACAGTTGCAAAGCTGCAAGAGCAATGCCGAGATGGCCAGCTTTTGTATGCAACATATCTAGATGATTTCATGCTAGCACTGATACACAAGCAACATGCCCATCCTGGTATTGCAGCAATGAACGACACATTTGTATCAGGCTTGAGTTTAGAGTCTGCCTGCCTAGTAGTGCTATTTTGTTCTGACATTTGATTCACTATGTATTCACCTGTAGCATGTTTCATGTGGAGCGCTCACATGCTGTCTGAGGACTCACCTCAAGGAGCCCTCTTTGAGTGCAGGTCCCTTCCAGTCAGCCATCTGTCACTTACCACCCACATCTTGCAGCAAGTCTAAGACAGTATCTACACATTTAAGCTATGTAGACCTATTAGCACATCAATGTGTCACAAGGAATGTGTCACCAGCAATTTTTATGGTGATCTGTTGTCAGAACGCCGTGAATATTTAGTGCTTAGTGTCTTTTGACTCCCTGTAATTTGATTGATTGATCAACCTCAGTCCTCAGTCCTTAACCCAGCGGGCTTTTTCTCGCTCAACAATGTTGGAAATGTCTAGCTCGTCATACACAATCTGTTGCCCATGTGTGTCAGTAAACCGGCGCATATCAGATCTCCAAACGCCTGACAGTGCTTCAACCCTATGAGGAGGGTTGATGTCCCAAAAACCATCAATCAATGCTAGTTTGTCAAGCCGGCTGTTGGGTAGAGCACCAACTCTGTTGTGGTAACGCAAAATCTGCTGCCAAAAATGAATCTGTAAAGGGAAACGCCCAAATTCTGCAAGAACTATATGGGTGGTAGTGCTTTTCCTAACACCAAGCAACTGCTTCAGAAACTGCCTATGGACCAGTTCAGCTTTTGCCCCTACTTTGGGATTGACTGCCCAACTTCACAAGAGTAGCTCAAAATAGGTGATAGTATCACCGTGATACCAAATTATCAAACAGCTTGCATATGGAAGCAGGATCAGACAGATGTAAGGAGATGCAACGTCGTCGCATGGCAAACACTGCCTTTTTCGCAGCAGCCACTAGGTACTCGACGCCATGTGCCATGTTTTTGGTGGCATGAAACACAAAGCCAAGGTATCTGTACTCATCATGTCGCTCTACAGTGGTGCCATTGAAGACAAACTCCTTGCAGTCAGACTTGCGGGCTTCATGTGTCTGCTGGTCATGACAGCCACGTGCTGTCAGTCCAGCGCGGGACAAGTGGATCACTACTCTCTGCTCGCAGCCCGGCAGCGTGCAGATTTGTGAACACATGTCCCGAGCTAGCGCTTCTGCACATTCTGATGTGCCGGAGCTAGCGCCACAGTCGGATGAAAGTTGCAGTTGATCTCGAAGGCCACGTTGTACACGTTAGGTCTGAGACGTGAGCGAGATAAGTCACTATTTGACTCCAGCAAGTGCCTAACTTGGCAGACGCCAAATTGCAGCGATCCATGGAGAAGGCCTTTGCAACCACAGAAGCAAGAGTTGTGGCAGCTTACAAGGTTTTATCTCCCTATTTATCAGCAGATCACAACTCTTGCAAGGGCAACGAGCGTGTCCACCTGCTTGGCAGCACAAAGCGCTGTGGATTCAATGGATCCCTACACGTTTTCAAAGTGTCCTCAGGCACTGATGTTGATGGCTGCTAACAAATGCTCTGCTGCTGCACCAAACCCAAAAGTGTTACTTGCTGAAGTACACCAGTTGTCTGGAAGTTTTTTCGCCTGTGCATGGCATAAACCCTGCAGACATTGAGCTACACCTGTCCAACACCACACTCACCAGTGAGGCCTTACCAGTTTGGTAATTAACAGTTGGACACTGGCCCAAAGCCAGCTACAGAGCTCCAGTGACAAAACTGCATGTGACCAGTTTGAGTGAACCTCGGGATCTCTTTGGCTGCAACCTGCAGTCTGCAAGCCTACCATATAACGTCTACATTCTTCACATGTGTAGATACTGTCTTAGACTTGCTGCAACATGTGGGTGGTATGTGACACATGAGTGGCTGGAAGAGACCTGTAGTCTGAGAGATAATCGAGGTGACTCCTTGGACAGCATGTGAGCGCTCCACATGAGCATGCTACAGGTTTTTCAAACAGATCAAATGTCAGAACAAAATAGCACTGCTAGCCAGGCACATTCTAAGCTCAAGCCTGGTACAAAGCTGTCGGTCATGGCAATGTCAGGTTGGGCATGCTGCTTGTACATCTGTGCTAGCATGAAATCATCCACATATGTTGCATACAAAAGCTGGCCATCTGCTTGTTCTTGCAGCTTTGTGGCTGTGATGTCAGCCAACTGCCTTCTCAAAGCAGCACATTGAACGCTCAGGGACACCTCATCTTGCAAGTGCTCCCTGTAAAATTGGATGCACGCTTGCAAGGAGGCATCCTCTGCCTCTTCATTGCTTTGAGCCTGCCTTGACGCGACAGACTCAACATCCTGCATGCCCATCCATCATCTTACGGACTGTTTGCACAAAGTATTCGACAGCATCATGGCACAAGTTGACAAGCTTGTCATTTTGATGTAAGCTAGGGCTGCCGTCACATGCTTTGTTTCATAGGCTTGCAACCTGACTAGCAAATAGCACCACAATCAGTGCTTCGATTTGAAAACTATAGCGAGAACAAAACATGCATGTGCAGCAACATGCAGCAATGCAGACAAGTTGTAAAGCTCACTTTATGCCTGCTAGTATGCACGTTGGGGTGAATGTAGACTGTTGGGGTCTTCTGAGAACATGACTTGTACTTAAGCATGTTATACCTTAAGCATGCAATTGATAAGTGCATACCAAGTATCAATTCCAGGGTGGGATATGTACTAAAAAGTGTCAGGTGGCCATGCAACACTCACCCTGCTATAGCTTGCTGGTCTTGCATCTGTTTTGGCACAGAACTGTGCTGCTTCAGCTTCCAGCCGCTTCCAGAGATATGGCAAGATAAGGTGAGGCAGGAGAAGTACCCCAGGGTCATCATAGGCTGATTCCAGCACGTGAGACTCCAGGAGGGACAGCTCAGCACAGCCTGCCTCAAAATCCTGAGCAATCTGCTGCTGCTGGGTCTGCAATGCATCCATCACTGTCTGCGCCTTCTCAGGGGAGCACAACTTTGGCCAGAAGTCCTACACAGAAATACATCAGGCGTCGCAATCAAAAGAAGCTCATGGCGCCTCTTGAGTGAATCTGCTGGCATGTTGTGCACGAGTCCTGCATATGCTGGGGTGAGTAATGCAAGGCAGAGCGCAGCAAATGGATGGCATGGTCAGACCATCAAGTTGGCACCCATACGGCTTTTCTGTGCGTCACCAGCTCTTCACAGACAACTCAAGTCATGCTCTGCCCCTTTCAACTGCCCTTCCTCAACAACCACATCATATCATCTATGCATGCTTGGTCAAGCTAGGCTGTGCTTCACATCCTCACCTCTTTGAACTCATTGCCCAATATGATGAGCGCATCCATGGCGGCCTGCATCTCAGCTGAAGTTTCTACAGTCTGCCCTGTCCTGACAAAAAATCCAACATGCAAGATGCCTTCTTTCATCTTGTCCTTCATGGCAGCTACTTGCAGGCCCCATGCTTTCACCTCAACAAATTGACCTTTGTGCTTCCGGTAGGCAGCCTCAGCCTCATCTTGCTGTTTGATGATGACCTGCACAGATACACTGTCCGTCCTGAGACTAATTGATTCAGCTGTCAAGAGCTGTCTGGTATGCAAGTGAAGCTATTGGGGCAGTACGCAGCTTGATCCAGCTGTGGTTGCAATCAATAACAACTCATTTTTCTTTAACATTTGTAAACAAACAGAAATAAAAACCAACAATTTGCATGCATAAGGGCATCAGTCTCCTTGTCCCAGCACCATCGACTGGCGTGCTGGCAAATGAGTTGAGGTGAAGCAAGTATGTCTGTTTGTTGGTGCTTGCTTGTGTTTGTGTGCTAGCTCAGCCACCGTCACAGCCTTGCAACATTCTGGGCAATCATGTGTAACAAGCTTTTGCAGGGCACTCCCCATCATCACATTTGTTCACGTGAAGTGCAGTCATCAAAGCGTTTTTTCGAACAGGCTAACCTCCTACAGGTGTAGCAAAGGAAATCCTGTGCTGTGCTGTGCTCACATCTACACTCTGTGGTTGCTACCTTGATGATGCGATGTTCAAGGGGAGTGAGGACTTTCTCAATCACATCTGCATCTGTGGTGACATCGTTCCAAAAGGAGATCCGTTGATCTTGGTGGCGCAGTCTTGCAAATGCTGGACTCAAGTGGCACATCTCCTGTTGAAGGCACTGGTCTTTGGCACTCCAGAAAGCTTGCTCTGCCCTCGCCTGCAACATACACTGGGCTTCAGCTGCAGTGAACATGCTTTTATCTGTAGTGTGCATTAGACCTAACATCTGAAACACTTCCAACTGATCATGACCTGATCATTAGCAGCAACAGCAGGTGCTGATGCTACAAAGATCACACCCATGTCAGAAGTGTTTGCATGGGAAGCCAAAACCTCACTTGAGTGATCTTTCCACTGTAGCAAGTGAAAAGAGTTTGTTGGGCAGCGGCAGCAGCAGCAGCAGCAGAGGCAGTACAATCAGCAGCAGCAAAGCTGCAACACCAGCAGCATTCTGCAGCTGTGAAAGACGTTTTCGTGCATTTGAGGCATGTGTACACAGCTGACAGCAGTTGTTGCTGCTGCAACCAAGAGAGTGGCAGGTTGAAAAGTTGATGAATTGCGTTTGATCAATGAGAAAGCAGCAGCAACAGTAGAAGCAGCAGTATCAACATTAGTGGCTGTGTGATGTTGTTGGGACGTCTGATTATTGCTCTGAAAAGGCCCCAATGACCAATGGCCTGCAATGACTCAAAGTCTATGCAGCAAGTATGACGCATGCAGAGTGACTGAGCGGTGACACTCCCAATTTCATGTTGTGGTGATAAACAACAACTGCTATGTTACTCTGGTACAACATCAACTGTGCATACATGAGTATCAAAACTAGTTTTCTGGCATGTCTAGACCAGAAGAATAGGCAACTTTGTACATGATATGGTACATGATGCTGTAACAGGAGGTTAACAGATGGCCAGGCAAAACAGAAGAGCTGACAGTGTGTCATACTCGTGAGTCAGCTTACCTGACTCAGCTCCTGGTTCAGCCTAAATTCACGTTTGGTCATCCTGTTGTCAATGTCATGCGACAGACGGCAAAGTCTGGCTGCAGAAATGTTGAGCTCCTGTTCCAGCAGGCACAGCATGGCTGTATGGCGTAGCTTTGTAGCTTCATGAATGGGCCAGCTGGGTTTGAGACTGCAACCCATCAAGCACTGTCTTCACATTTTGGATTTGTGCCTGACACTCTTTCTGTGCGGAACAAGAAAATGCAGCAAGGAGAGTGTGGCCTAAATGCACTAGTCAAGCATAGGAGCAGCAGCGTTGGAGCTCTTCGCTTCGGCAATGATGCATGGCTGGGTGGGTGGGTGAGTGAGTGCGTGAGTGAGTGAGTGAGTGAGTGAGTGAGTGAGTGAGTGAGTGAGTGGGTGAGTGGGTGAGTGGGTGAGTGGGTGGGTGAGTGGGTGAGTGGGTGGGTGAGAGGGTGAGTGAGTGGGTGAGTGAGGGAGTGAGCGAGCGAGCGAGCGAGTCAGTGTGTGATCTGACCAAAACCAGTTTGCGGCTGAGTGCTTGGGCAATTGATAAAACGGCATTGGCGAGCAAGCTGCAAGCATGCATCAAAGAATAGGAGGAAGCAACCAGACTGCAAATGCAAATGAAATCTTGTACAATTATCATGACTAAAAGCTTTCCAGCTCTTGATGAGGCAGGCATGTGCAGGACAAGTCTTGTCCCTCCAGAGCAGCTTGTCTTGTGCATCCCAATGTCCATGTGTGCACCATCTAACTTTCATTACACTATATTTATTTGACATACAATAAGATGATATTGTTGTTGATGTCATACCTACCTTCTGCCCAGAGAGCTTTCGTATCTTGCCACATTTTGTTTGTCTTGCACCATATCCTGGATGAGCGGCCACCCAGGGCCCAGTTCAGCCTGTTTCTGTGCCATGCGCTTCAGGCATGATGTCAATGCATTAAATGACTGGGCCACTGGAGATGCTGGCATGCCTGAAAGAAAAAGGAAAGTTTATGCTTTTCATCAATGCTCCATCATAACAGGAGCCCTCCTCAGGCAGCAGCCCGGAGCAGGCATGCCTGAACACCACACCCTTGTCTCAGCTGGTTTTGGAGGTACACGCTACAAGCGATAAGATTGCTCTGTTCAAAGGTATTATCATGTGATGCAGTATGTATCTCAAGGAAACAACGCGAGGGGTCATGACTCCATGGAACGCTGAAAGACACTACTGAGGAGCTACTACAGCGACTACAGCCACTCAGCATGTGTTCTGATGAGATTCAGAATCACAGCGTCATTGCCAATGATCTAGCACAAAGCTAAAGTCACACACACAATTGCACATGACAGCTGAGAACTCTATGAAGTTCCCTCTGGCTTAGTGCAGTGCTTGCCGTTTGTGTAGGAGATACTGATGCAATGGCTGTCAACTTTTGTGCACATGCAGCCTTACCAGGCAAGGGATTGCTCTCAGTGGGAACAGCTTTGTAGTCATAAATCCAGTCCAAAACTGGCCTTGCTGATGCTGAAGAGGGGCGTGAGCAAAGTCCTGAAGATGGCAGTACTGGACCAGGTGAGCTGCAATGTTCATTGGCAGGAACAGTCTGGCGTTGAAACAACGCCTCTGGCTTGATCTTCAGCTTTGTGGCGTCAGGCGACAGACTGAACAGTTCAGCCCGATTTTGCTCCCTGTCTAGTCTCTGCTGCAGCAAACAAACACTATTGGGGGCTTTGCTTGGTGCAATGTGATGATTGTTTGGTAATCTCAGAGGCTACAAGAGACATAGCAAAGTGCAAAGGGGAGTGAACTAGCAACAGATCAGTGTTACGCATACAAAACATCACATGACAGCTGTGTGCAACAGTACATGGGAACATGTGTGCCACACATGCCATGTTGTCCTCAGCACATCTGGTAGGTGCAGTGGTAGACAGCACAGGCAGACAGCATGCGTAGTCATCACATGGCATCCAGCATAGACATAGAAATACACTGACCCTCACATTTCCCAGCTGGCACAAGCTGGCGAGCATGCTTTCCATCCAAGCAGTGATTTTGTCAAGGTCATGAGCATGTAGTTTGTCCATATCTTCAAAGTCAAGCACAGCATTCTCAGCAGGTGGCTCTTCACTGCGTTCGTCTGGTGACAGCAAGGTCCACACTGCCCGGTTGACTGGACAGCCAAGTGCATGGTGCCTGCAGCAGTGAAGGCATGACGTTGATCAAAACGCGTGCAAGTCAATGACATCACGCCAATCTCTTTGTAACAAATTATGTCAGACCCCGGAAGACATTCAACACAATTTGCAGATATCGCATGCCCAGCAAAGAAGCCTCGACTGTGTATGTTTGCTGCATCGAATACTAGAATGTGAGCAAGATGAGGCTGCACTGCTGGCTGTGTCGCATGACAGCACAAAGCTGATGATCAATGCAGTAATGCAGAGGCTGACAAGGGACCTGATGAGCAACCGTTGAAATGGTGAGCACAAAATATGGGCAGGGGTCAAATCTGCTCATGGCCCACGACAGAAGTATGTGCCTCGCAACAAAGTTGCGCAGTTGCATGTGTTTTGCAAGAGCATCGCGCAGATTGGCTGCACATGTGAAGAAAGTGAGGGAGAGGAACAAAGACAGACACTGAGGCTTCTTGGAGAAGTCTGCCCAAGACAAAAGGTGGCTCACAAGAAGCCACGCTCTTGTGATGTCAAAGCATCAAAAATCATGTTGATGACAGCACTTCTCCTGGCGTATTGCCAAGGTCTTGTTCTTTGTGCAGATGCTTCCTTCTGGTGATACTCTGCTACCCTTTTCTGTAACTCAAGCCTGCACAGTAGGTTGCGGACTCAGCTTGTGAAAATTTCTGAACAATCGCAAAACAGACACAAACACATATGTGTGGCCGAGTGAGGTATGCAGGATATCAGCACAAAGCACTTGACGGCCTGTGAACATGATTTGATTCATGGGTTTATTGTGACTCATGAGTCTACCATGTGCATGACTATTAAAGATCTGAATAGATAGGTCAAACATTCCAGTCAAGCAAGCTGGTGCATTTCGTTGACAAATCAGACAGCTGTGACAACCATGTGAAGTATTCAAACACAAGCTTAGCCAATAGGGTGTGGCGCAGATCAGCTACCTCCAGACAGGCTTGTCCACAGTACCATGAATGGCATGAATCAGCAATGGCCTTGAACATGAGACAATAAAACCTTATTTCAAACTGTTCTTGACCAGCTTTCATGCATGGCAACTCACAGTTTGGTGTGAAGCTTGTGCAGGGCTTCTGTGGTGGCTGTGCTCTTTTGGACTTGTTGCAGCAGGCTCTGCAGAGCATAAGGCATCCGCTGCTGCACCACCCACTCCCTGCACAAGGAAGCTCTCTTCATGAGGAGATAGATAGCAGTGATTGATAAGTTGGATGGTTCGGCATGGGATGTAGGTTAGGTGTAAGCAATCAGCTGTTCACTTTGTTGATGGGTGGCACCATCTTCATGGTTCTGTGGCAATGTTGATACCTTGGCAGTGATCAATCATCCGCAAGCCTTCAGTGCATTAGCAAAAATGACCAGCACTCAGCTTGAAGTCATAGGATTGAAATTTGATGTGGCATCGAGTGATTTTTGAATGTTATTGTTTGCGTTGCTGCTTGCCTGAATGACGCTGCAGTCGTGTGGGGCTTGCTGCTTGCATCCCATTGCCACTGCTTCCAGGTGCCTGTCTTAGCCAGGCGCCTGAGTCCTTGTACCAAGACTGCTGCCACTTCCTTTTGGTCTGCAGCAATAAGCAGAACTATGCTAAGGTATACAACAGCTGAACTGGTGTCACAGTCTGCATAGGTCACTGTGTTTACTAAGGTCACCTGTCAGTCTTGCTGCCTGCTTGTGCAGACATTCAACATCCAATGTGAGCAGCTCCATTCGCTGCTGCTCAGTTGTGCTGTCCCAAAAGTGCTTGACCTGTAATGCCTGCTGCATGGTCTAATGCGAACGCACAGGCCGCCTGAAGCTGTCACTGGTCTGTCTGCATATGCATCAAACTGTGTCAAGGCTGAAATTGAGGCAAGCGGTTCCCCCAGCCTTTTCTGACACTAAGCCCAGCATGTACTTGAATCTGGTACTTGTGACCTATGACACCAGGTGTGTTGATCTACGTATGAATACACTCTCGATTTGGTGTCAGCTCAGTGACCAATGCTTGACCTAAAGATGTGTATGCGCAACCTGAATCAGCTGCTGTTGACAGATTTTGGTCAATCAGAAGGATAAGTCACGCGAAGCTTGCCACGAAGATCGTTCGCGGACTTGCAATCAGACTATATATGCGACGAGACTCAAAGTTGCACCTTCAAGCATACGTGATCCAGACTCTTTCGGATCGGCAAGACATAAGTGTCTCAGAGGAGCACATGGCAGAGACTAAGACAAGTCACGAGGCCACTCTCGTCTGTTCGAGTAGACATGCACTTCTGGCATTTTCAGGTCAGCACTTTGTACCAGACTTTGTACAGACAGAGCATAGCAGCTTGCAAGTTGCAGCTCTATAGGACTGTCTATAAAGCCGATCATCCAGATTACCAGTACTTTGACTAATTGTCTACTGTCAGATGCTATCCCCATAGGAAACTGATCAGTAGGTTCAGGTGTGGTTGCCATGGCCTACATGTTGACACTGGCCGCTTTGTCAAAGACAGCAAATATCGCAGCAGAGAGGACAGGGTCTGTCTTGTGTGCATGTCTGGCTCAGTAGAGGACGAACACCATTTTCTCTTTGACTGCCCCGCATACATTCACATATGTCACCAGTACAGCCACCTTTTCCATTCAGCTTCACCTGCAGTAGCAGCTTTTCTGGCTAGTGACCAACCCAATGTGGTAGGCAGTTATCTCAAGACTTGTTTTGCTCAAAGACAATCTGTTTTAGCCAGTTTCACTTTTAGCTTGGCTTCTGAACTTTGTAGAACTAGATTAGTGTAGAGCGTGTGGCATCGCGGTACTAGCGCCCTCCTTCATTACAGCATCACACCAGCGATTTCTTTGGTGCTCTAGTGTCGAACGCCTTGAACACTTGGTGCTTAGTATATATTGTCTTCCCAGTCATTGTCTGTTGACTCCCCTGATGAGTCCCAAAGACAAGAAATGTAAATTGATTGAATTGATTGACATGATTAGCTTGGCTTTGATCTCAGCCTATACAAAGTCTGGTGCAACATGCTGACCTGAAGGGGGCCAGAGGTGTGCGTATATTTATGTCAATCGAACAGAAGAGAGTGAGCTTGCGGTAGTCTCTGACACGTTTATCGTTATGTCTTTGCCGATGGGAAAGTGGGTGGATCACGTACGCGTGAAGGTACAACTTTGAGTCATATCGCATATGTATCTCAGAAGATACCCACAAACGATCTTTGTGGCGTGCTTAGCGTGACTTGTCTTTCGGCTTGCCGAAAAGCTGTCGACAGCAGCTTGACCAGCTTACGCACACACCTCGTTAGGTCAAGCTTAGCAAGCAAAGAATTTGCAGGTATGTCTCACAATACGATCTTTGAGATGACATCAAACCGAGAGTGTATTCAAATGTAGATCAAGACCGCTGACATTACAGATCACAACTAGCAGATATTAGTGCAGGCTGGGCTTAGCTTCAAAAGTGCCGGGGGGGGGACTAACGGCCTCAAAATCCAAACGACACATTCTGTCTGGTAGCGGCGTCAGATAGTGAGAGCTTGAGGCAGCCTGTGCGTACGCATTGAACCATGCAGCAAGCGTCACAGGTCAAACAGTTTTGGGACAGCAGAACTGAGTAGCAGCGAGTTGAGCTGCTCACACTAGATGTCAGCTGTCTACACAGGCAGGCAGCAAGACTGCCAGGTACACTTAGTGAACATATTGACAAGAATTCATTTCTGCAAGAGCCATGTGACAGGAGCAAAAAACCAACTTGTCCTGCTTCATTTGAATGCAACGAAGCACAGCGCATGATTGTGCTTTTACACCATTCACACCGCCTGAGCTTGCATACTTAAGCACTTTCAGCAGTACCAGGCAGAAAGAAGTTGTGCAATGTGATGCTCCATGCAGACCATGACACCCCTGCATCTACCATCTACCTTACCATAGCTCTGCTTAATGCCGCAGACCAAAAGGGCTTGGCAGAAGTCTTGGCACAAGGAGTCAGGCGCCTGGCTCAGACAGGAACCTGGAAGCAGTGGCAATGGGATGCAAGCAGCAAGCCCCACACAAGTGCAGCATCATTCAGGCAAGCAGCGACACAAATAGCATCTCCTGATGCCGCATCAACTTTTTGACCCTTTGTATGCAAGCTGACTTTGCGTCAGTTCAGCCAAATATTGAAGGCTTGCGAATGGTTGGAGCAATGCCAAGATACCAACATCACCGTAAGATGGTACGTTTGGTGCCACCTCTCAATGCAGTGATCATCTGATCACCAGTGCGCAGTGTATGAGCAGTTGCACCAGTGTCATGGTAGACGATCCAATCCATCAGTCACTGCATATCTCCTCATCAAGAGAGTTTACTTGTGTAGGGACTGGATAGTGCAGCAGCGGGTGCCTCATTCTCTGCAGAGCCTGCTGCAACAAATCCAAGAGAGCGCAGCTTCCACACAAGCCCTGCACAAGCTTCACACCAAACTGTGAGTTGCCATGCATGAAAGCTGCAATGCCTATCACATGTATCGGTACTTCTGGCTGCAAGATTTCAAATGACAAGTTGCAAGAAAACGGTTCATTTGTTATCTTGCAAAATAATGGGTTAAGTTGCACATTGCGGCCCACTAAGGACTGTTTGAAATAGTGTCTTATCGTCTCATGTTCACACTTGAAGTTGATTCATGACTCTGGTGGTAATCTGGACAAGCCTGTCTGGAGGTAGCTGACTTGCGCCAAACCAACCTGAGGCCTTTTGGCCTAAGCCTGTGTTTGAATGTTTGCTATGCTTATCACAGCTGTCTAATGTATATGCGTGGCAGCATATGTAAACAGGATGCACCAGCATGCTTGACTGGCATATTTGCCCTATGTTCTCACATGTCTAGTAGGCATGCCCCCTGGTTGGCTCATCAGGTGCAGCAAATGCATCCACCAAATCATTTTCACAAGCCGTCAAGTGCCTTCACATTTGTGCTTACCTTCGTTTTGCAGCCGTTCACAAATTCTCGCAAGCTGCTGTGCAGGCTTTTGCTACAACAGAGGATAGCAGAGCACTACCAGAGTGAAGCATCTGTACAACGAAGAAGAGCTTGGCAGTACGGCAGGAAAAGCGCTGTCATTGACATAATCTTTGCTGTTCTGACGGATAAGGAGCTGACAACTAAGGAGCATGGCTTCCTGTGAGTAACCATTTTTTTGTCACACATCTCCCTGAGAAACCTGTTTGAAATTGTTTCCTCCCTCAGCTTCCCTTACATCTATCATTGCTGTGCATTGCAGCCAATCTGGCCAATGCTCTTGCAGGACACATGCTCTTGCGCAAGGCTGTCGCAGTGAACATGTTCCCAATGAATTCTTACTTTTTGCAGAGAATAATTGTACTTTTTTTGTTTTACAACAAGCTGAAAAGGCATGTACAAACTGAGTTTGGTAATAAACCAAAGGAAGATCTGCTGTAGGCTCTGAATAGCCTAGTTCCATGCACACAACCTGTGCCTGCCATTGCAACCCACTTGAGTCCCTTGTCTGCCTCTGCATCAGTCATCAGCTTTGTGCTGTCATGCAACATGGTTGCTTAATCTTTAGCCTGTTATGCAGCAAATATACACTGTCGAGCATTCTTTGTTGGGCGGATGATGACGGTGTTGTGTTTTTGGATTGTGCCCCAATTTGTCACGCAGAGATTGGCTTGATTTCATTGAACTGCAAGCGTGTCAATCAACACCAGGCTGTCATTGGTGTAGGCACCATGCATTTGGCTTTCCGGTCAAATGGGCAGTTTGGACGTTGATGTTGCCAAGTGAGCGCGATGAGCAGCCACCTAATGAGAAGGAGGACTTCGTGCTGAACTTTGAGGATATGGACAGACTACCTGCTCATGACCTTGACAGAATCACTGCGTGGATGGAGAGCACGCTTGCCAGCTTGTGTCAGCTGGGCAATGTGAAGGTCAGCATACCTGTCTGCGCTGTCTACCAATGCTGTCTAGTTGTGGTGTCCGCCTGTGATATATAACAATGCACCTACTAGATGTGCAGAAGACAACATGGCATGTGTGGAACACGTACTCCCATGCACTGTTGACACGGTCAGATCAGCCGTTAGGGCTGACATGTGATGCTTTGGTAGTGCAGTACTGATGCGCCGTTACCTCTCCACTCTTTGCACTTTGCTACCTTTGTTGCAGCATACTGGCATCATTGCACAGTAATTACATTGCCCCCAGCGCAAGAAGACCTTACCGTGTTTGCTTGGTGCCTTAAAGACTAGAAAGGGAGCAAACCCAGGCTGCGCTGTTCAGTTTGTCATCTGATGGCACGAAGCTGAAGATCAACCCAGATGCAATGCCTCAGCGCCAGACTGTTGCTGCCAATGAACATTGCAACTCAACTGGTTCATTGATGCCATCTGCAACATCAGCAGGGCCAAGATGGACTGGATTTATGGCTACAGAGCCCTTCCCACTCATAGCACCCCCTTGCCTGGTAAAAGACTGAAGATGCCCACGGTCGAATGCCATGACAGCTGTTTCTGTGTTACCGTTCCCTCTGGCTTGTTGCAGGGATTGCTGTTCATACATGTGTGTGACATTAATTTTGCACAGCATTGCGGGTAGTCTTGCTGGGACTCTGATTTCCAGTAGAGCACTTGCTGAGTGGCTGTACCAGCGTCTCAAGTGTCTTCAATGTCCCACGGAGTGAAGAATTCACCGCTCATCTTTGGTATTTGTTGTGGTTTCACGATGTGCACTCCTTCAAAGAGTGCAGTGACTACATTGTTGAACACAGCATCTTTGTAGCTTGAAAGTTGACACAGGTGCAATAAAAGCGTGCAGTGTAGCCCCAAAATTGACTAAGACGGGGGTGTTATGCCCTTCTTCTTGTTCTTCATCGTTTGCGTCTTCTTCAGGCATGCCAGCATCTCCAGTGGCCCAGTCATTCCATACACTGATAGTATGCCTGAAGCGTATGGCACAGATAGGGGCTGCACTTGACCCTGGCGGCCTCATCCAGGGTATGGTGCAAGACAATTGGCATGTGGCAGAATGTGAAAGCTTCCTTGGCAGGAGGTAATTGTAATACTGACAATACCAACAACAAAACATAGGTAAGGTATGTACAGCATATTGAGACCAAATTGAATGGCATGCACGTGGGCATTGGGGTGCAACAGACAGGCTGCTCTGGAGAAGCAAGACTTGCCTTGCATATGCTTAGCGCATCATGAGCTGGAAAGCGTCACAGTGATGTCGTTAGATTGTTAACGTTTGAGCAGTATTTGAATCTGCAGTCCGGTTGCTTCTTCCTGAATCATCTTGCTCCATGCAATCTAGACTACAAGGCACAAGTCCACCCCCATGACAAGCGTGTGTGATGTCTGCAGCCTTAGGCCCAGGTGGCCCAGTCATGAAGTTGCAGAGCTTCCCCACACGGCCTTACTTGGCTTGCTGCAACAGGAGTCCAGCATCACTGACGCCAGGTCTAAACGTCTGGGTTACCACATCGACAAGATGTACTCACGCATGTACAGGTTCAACCAGCAGCTGGGTCAGGTATGCTGACTAAAGCATGTGACACACAGTGAGCTCCTCTGTCTTTGCCTGGCCAGGCATAAGCCAGAAATACTGGTGATGATACTCAAGGCCTATATTAATTGCTGATGTTGTATGGAGAACCAACATAGCACCTGTTGTATAGCACAACAACATGATGAAGTTGGTAGTATCCCCATTCAATCACTATGCCTGCGTTGTACTTGCTGCCTAGAATCTGTCTGTGATACTGGGGCAGAGTTTTGGGACAGGAAAAGTTGGGTCTCACATCAAAATTACACAGCCGCTGGTAATCACTGTCGCTGCTGCTGCTGCCGATGCTGCTGCCGATGCTGCTGCCGATGCTGCTGCCGATGCTGCTGCCGATGCTGCTGCTGCTGCTGCTGCTGCTGCTGATCAGTGATCAGTCGGAAGTGTTGAGATGTCATAACAGTGCTCTATGGACAAAAGCACATTGACCTCAACTGATGTGCAATGTATGTTCCAGGCGCAGGCAGAGCGAGCCTTCTGGATGGTCAAAGACCGGCATCTTCGAAAAGAGATGTTTGACTTGAATGCAGCATCTGCAAGACTGCACCAGGATCAGCGAGCCTCCTTTTGTCATGATGCGACCACAGATGCAGACAAGTTTGAAAAGATCATTGTTGCCCTTGACCATCGCATCAACAAGGTAAACAACAAAAAGGTGGGGGGGGGAAGGGGGGAAAAGTAAGGGGGGGAAAGTAAGGGGGGGAAAGTAAAGAGGAAAAACAGCAAAAACTAAAGGTAAACGAAAGTAACCAAAAACACTACATTCCCCTTGCTACACCTGTAGGAGGCCAATGCAGATCAGCTATGAAGTCATTGATTTCAAAGCTGTTATGAGTGCACATCATGAGTACAAATATAATGGTGTGGGCTGTGCCACAACAGCTTATTACATGTTATCAGACACAATCAACTCAGCTATCAAGCAAGCTGTCAAATCTCCTGGGGCAAACAGCTATCCCACACAGCTGTGGCTGCAGCAACATAACAAGTTGCATGCATAGACGCACCAGTTTGCTTGTTGCCAGCTTCACTGGCTGCCGTGCTGTTAGCAGCTGAGGTTTTTTTAAGCAAGACTTGGTATGATTTTAAGCAAGACATGATAGTCCCACTGATTTTCAATGCTGACTCAGCCATTGTCACAACATTTGTGCCTTGCCACATCTTGGTTCAGAAAGGTTGTTTGCTTGAATCTTGCTCACATGGGGTTGCTAGTCTCAGGAAGTCACACAATCACACTACATCTCCACGATGTAGAAACGCGGTTTTACTGTCTTCAGGTGTGTTTGAGTTTAGACTCCTAGTGTAGGGATGACGTTTCCGAATCAAAGTAGACGTTTTGGAATTGAAACGAGCCACGCATCTGCACAGGTCATTATCAAACGGCAAGATGAGGCTGAGGCTGCTTTTGAGAAGCACAAAGCCCAGCTTGCCAAGGTGAATGCGTGGAGCCTGCAACTAGATTCCTTGAAGTATGACATGAAAAAAAGCATGAAGCGTGCTGAGTGTCTGGTCAGGACAGCGCAGACTCCAGAAAGTTCACCTGAGATGCGGGCAACCATAGATGCAATCGACACTCTGGGCAGCAAGTTCAAAGAGGTGAGGCTGTACAGGACACCCTAGCTTGATCAAAGATGCAACAATAATTTGGGATGTAATTGTTGAGGAAGGGCTGTTGCCAGGGGCAGAACACAACTTTGACTCTTGGCTGCTTCTTCCATTGTTTGGTAGGAAGAAGCACAGAATTGCCATATGAGTGCCAACTTGGCTGTTTGACCATGCCATCCATCCGCTGTGCACTGCCTTGCATTGCTCACTCTGCAGGGGTTGTGCACAGAAAAAGGCTTGCAAATTTGCTGCAAACTTCTAAAGGTGCTCCACATTGAGACGCCTGACGCACGCTCTTTTTTTGTTTGTTTCGTGCAGGAGTTCTGGCCAAAGTTGTGCTCCTCTGGAAAGGCGCAAGCAATGCTGGATGTGATGCAGCAGCAGCAGCTAGCTCAGGACTTTGAGGCAGAGTCTGCTGAGCTGTCTCTGCTGGAGGCTCATGTAGTGGAATCAGCCTGTGATGACCCTGGAGCACTTCTTCTGCCTCACCTTATCTTGCCATATCTCCGGAAGCGGCTGGAAGCTGAAGCAGCACAGGTGTGTGCCAAAACAGATGCAAGATCAGCAAGCCATAGCGTGGTGAGTGTAGCAAGACCACTTAACACTTTCCAGGAGATGTAAACCCTGGAAAAAGACACTGATACTTGGGGTTTACTGGGATGCTGGGGTAATTGGGGAAGACAGAACTCAATTGCATGCTGAGGGTGCGTATGCTTTGTCACAAGTCATGCTCTCAATAGACCCTACCGATCTATACCCACACCAATGTGCATAATAGCAGGCATCACTTGAGCTTTAATACTTGCATTACTTCATGCTGCTGCATGTGCATGCTTTGTTCTCATGACATTTTCAAACGTGTGCACTGATCGATGTGCTGTCTGCTAGTGAAGCTGCAACCCTACTAATCAAAGCATGGGATGGCAGCACTAGCTTAAATCAAAAAGTGTAGTGCATGTGACCTCATGCCATGATGCCTCTATTTACCTTGTACAAAGAGTTTGTAGGATGGATGGCAATGCAGGATGTTGAGTCTGTGGCGTCAAGGCAGGCTCAAAGCAATGAGGAGGCAGAGGATGCTTCCTCGCAAGCGTGCATCCAGTTCTACAAGGAGCAGTTGCCAGATCTTGTGTCACTGAGTGCTCAACATACTGCTCTGAGAAGGCAATTAGCTGAAATCACAGCCGCAAAGCTGCAAGAACAATGCCGAGATGGCCAGCTTTTGTATGCAGCATATGTTGATGATTTCATGCTAGCTCAGGTCCACAAGCAGCCTGCCCAATCTGACACAGCAATGGACAACTGCTTTGTATCAGGCCTGAGCTTAGAGTGTGCCTGGCTGGCAGTGCTATTTTGTTCCAACATTTGATTCACTTGAAACAATTGTAGCATGTTCATGTGGATTGCTCACATGCTGTCCAAGGAGGCAGAATTCTTTTGTATACAAAACCCCTTCCAGCCACCCACCTGTCACATATCACCCATATGTTGCAGCAAGTCTAAGACAGTTTTCAAACTATGTAGACATGCATAACAAGGACGCCTGGAAAAGCCTGCAACAATGCATTATGACACTCCTACACAATGCTGTCGGCTTCGCTGTTCACTGCAAGGTCCTTGTGTGCTGTAACGCTATGCATATGTTGGTGTCCAGACAGACAATTGATGAATAATGCAAAATCTCAAAAGAAAATTTGCCCTCTATACCTTGACATGGTAGGCTTGCAGGCTGCAAGTTGCAGCCAAAGAGATCTGCAAGTTCACCCAAAAGGTCACATGCAATTTTGTTACTGGAGCTCTGGGAGCTGGCTGTGGGGTCAGTATTTTACAGTTACTAAACATTATTGATATCAGTAAGGCCTTGCAAGTGTCACTGGTGAACGTGGTGTTTGACCGCTGTAACTCAATGTGTGTAAAGGTTGTGGCAGGCACAGATAATTGAAAAGCTTCAAACGAGTGATGTATTGCAGCAAGGAAGACTGGTACAATCAGAGCTTTGGAGACTTTCTCCTTGTGGAAAAGGTGGAACAAATTGAAGCTGATGACAAAGCAGTTGATGCCGATGACCTGCTGATAAGCACTAGAACCTCGTAAGCTGCAACAACTCTTGCGTCTGTGCGTGCAAAGACCATCTTTATGGATCGCTGCAGTCCAAAGTCTGCCATGATGGGCCCTTTCCTGAGTCAAATGGTGACTGTACGTCTCAGACCTGACATGTACAGGGTGGCCTTCGAGATCAACCGCAAGTTTCACCAGGATCCGACTGTGATACTAGCTTCGGCAAATCAGACTGTGCAAGACCGGTCTCTCTAGACACACCGTCACAAGCTTGCACGTTGCCGGGCTGCGAGCAGGGAGTCGTGATCTCCGGTTTTGCTTGAACATCCCGCGCTGGAATGACAGCACGTGGCTAGCTGAGCTTGGCTGTAATCTCAGCCTGTAGAAAGTCTGTCCAAAGTGCTCGCCTGAAAAGTGCCGGAGGTGTGCACTTGTAACAGATCGAAAAGCAGAGGGTGGCCTTGTGACTTGCGTTAGTCTCTGAGAGATCTATCGTTATGTCTTGCCGATCCGAAAGAGTTTGGATCACGTGCGCGTGAAGGTGCATCTTTGAGTCTCATCGCATATGTGGTTCAACAGATGTCCGCAAACAATCTTCGCGGCAAACTTTGCGTGACTCATCCTTCCATTTGCCGAAAAGCTGTCAGCAGCAGCTAGTAAAGGTCACGCACACACACCGTTAGGTCAAGCATTGTTGATGGCACCAAATCAAGAATGTGTTTGTTTTGTGTGAATCAACACAACTGATATCAGACGTCACAACTAGCAGCTTCAAGCACAGGCTGAGTTTGGCTTCAAAAGTAACTGGGCGGATCAAGTGCCTCATAAGTCCCCCAGGACACAGGTCGACAAGTACGCAGACAGATCAGTGACAGCTACAGGCAGCCTGTATGTGCGCATTGAGCCATGCACCAAGCGTCACAGGTCAAGCATTTTTGGGAAAGCAGAACTGAGCAGCAGAGAGTTGAGCTGCTCACACTGGATGTCGGATGTCTGCACAGGCAGGCAGCAACACTGACAGGTAAATTTAGTCACACATTGCCAAGAGGCTGTTGTTGCAAAAGGCATAAGACAGCACCAACCCGAAAAATTGCGGTGCTTCACCGGAGTGCAACAGAACACAGCGTATGACGGTGCTCTTCAACCATGCCTGAGTTTGCATATTTGAGCATTTTTAGCTGTACTTGGCAGAAAGTGTGAATGCAATGTAGTGACCTGTGCCACCCGTGACACCACTTCACTGTGTTCTAATTTACCATAGTTCTGCTTATTGCTGCAGACCAAAAGGGGGTGGCAAAAGTCTTGGCACAAGGACTCAGGTGCCTGGCTAAGACAGGCACATGGAAGCAGTGGCAGTGGGATGCAAGCAGCAAGCCCCACTTGACTGCAGCGTCATTCAGGCAAGCAACGACGCAAATGATCATATGCAAAACCCCCCAGATGCTGAAGCTCATCCCTTTGAGTTCAAGCTGAGTGCTGGTCAGTTTTGCTAATGTACTGGAGGCTTGCGGATGCTTGATTGCTGTCAATATATCAGCATCACCACACGAGCATGAAGATGGTGCCACCTCTAACAAAATGGTCAGCTAGTCGCTGATGCTCGCTACATGAGCAGTCACACCAGTGCCAGGCTGAATCATCTGACTCATCAATCACTGCGTATTCCCTCGTGAAGAGCTTTGTTTTGCAGGAGGTGGTTGGTGCAACAGCGCGTGCCTGATGCTCTGCAGACCCTGCCGCAACAAGCCCAAGAGAGCGCAGCTTCCACACAAACCCTGCACAAGCTGCACAGCAAACTGTGAGTCGCAATGCATGAAAACTGTAATGCCTATCAGTTGTATTGATACTTCTAGCTACGAGATTCCAAATGACAACTTATAGGAAACTGGTTCATTTGTTGTTCTTGCAAAATAAAGGGCTCTGTTGCACATTGCAGCCCATCGAAAATTGTCTGAAAGTATGTTGTACTGTCTTGTGGGCATGAGTCAAAGTTGATTCATGACATTTGTGATCCTTCAAACAAGCCTGTCTGGAGGTAGCAGACCTGCGCCACCCACCCAAACCCTATCAGCTAAGCCTGTGTGCTTGAAAACCTGATATGATCATCACAGCTGTCTGATGTACATGATAATAATGATAATTTACAGGCATTCCAGCTAGTCGTTCTTGCCAGGTACCTGCCAGGTGTGCCTGACCCCCAGTCTGATGTACATGCGTGGCAGCATTTACAAAGAGGATGCACCAGCATGCCCGAGTGGAATGTTTGGCCTATTTGCTCACATGTCTCGTAGGCCCTGATTGACTCATCAATTGCAGCAAATGCATCGATCAAATCATTTTTGCAACCAATTTAGTTGGCTTCCTGTGCATCTCACATGGCTGCATGTATGTGCTCATGTTTGTTTTGCAGCCATTCACAAATGCTCACAAGCTGAGTCTGCAATGTACTGTGCAGGCTTTTGCTACAGCAGAGGATAGCAGAGTACCACCAGAGTGAAGCATCTGCACAACGAATGAGACCTTGGCAGTACGGCAGGAGAAGTGCAGTCATCGACATGGTCTTTGCTGCTATGACAATTCATGAGCATGCCTTCATGTGAGTGACCTATTCTTTGCGACAGATCTCTGTAAGAAGCCTCATCGTTTGCCCTTGTTCCCCTCTCTCACCTTTCCATACAGATGTCCCTGCTGTGCATTGCAGTTGATCTGCGCAATGCACATGCTCTTGCGCAAGGCTGATGCAGGGAACATCTTTGCAACAAGAAGTTCTGACACTTCTACAGAAACTCATTGTACATTTTCAGATTTACAACAAGCTGAACGATTATTTTGGTAATACATTTAAGGAGTTTCTCCCTGAGCAGCCCAGTATGATACTTGGCATCACATTGAACTGACGCCAGTTTTCACAGTTCTTTTCTTGTCTGAAGAAAGATCTGCTGCAGGCTCTGAACAGCCCAGGTCCATGCTCACAATCTGTGCCTGCCATTGCAACCCACTTGAGTCCCTTGTCAGCCTCTGCGTTGATCATCAGCTATGTGCTGTCATGCCACATGGTCAGCAGCTCAGCCTCGTACTTGCTCAGCCTTTAGCCTGTCATGCAGCAAACACACTCTGTCGAGGTTTCTTTGTATGTATGCGATGTTGATGTTCTAGTTTTGAAATGTGGCACGATTTGTCACATAGAGAATGGCTTGATGTCAGTGAGATGCAAACGTGTTAGTCATACCGAGGCTGTCATTGGTGCAGGCACCATGCATTTGGCTTTCCAGTCAGTTGCGCAGTGTGGAGCCTGATGTCACCAGGTGAGCGCGATGAGGAGCCGCCTGATGAGAATGAGGACTTTGTGCTGAACT
>JAABUK010003529.1_pt1 | contig 26416 bp, 26 predicted proteins | sample 5559141 | NCBI WGS metagenome assembly JAABUK01 (sample SAMN10711869, study PRJNA513367) | rock metagenome | isolation source: Antarctica rocks | place: Antarctica: Victoria Land, Pudding Butte nord | collected 2016-01-03 | reverse complement strand
GGGAGTCGGCGATCCTCGCCTTCGGTGCCGTCCGCTCCATGCCGTGGGTGCACAAGGGCCGCGTCCGGCCCCGCCAGGTGACCACCCTGGCGCTCTCCTTTGACCACCGGGTGATCGACGGCGAGCTCGGATCGAAGTTCCTGGCGGACCTGGGAGCGGTGCTGCACGACCCGGAGGCGGCCCTGCTTGCCTGGGGTTAGCCCAAGCGGGTGTGAGGGCGATCACCGAAAGATTCGGGCATTCCTGAGGCTGCGCGGCGTTGCTATGTAAGGCAAGCACATTTCAGCACCGAAGAAAGGCTCCACACGATGAACGCCTCACGTAATCTCAGCTCCCGCTGGCGGGCGGCCCGGGCGGCCACCCGCCGCTCCCGCGCCATTGACCGCGCGCTGATCGGCGCATCCCCGGCGCTGCGCAACGAGCTGCTGGAGATCAGCCGGGACTAGCTCGACCGGACCTGACACCGAGCCCGGCAGGCAACCGCCTGCCGGGCTTCGCTGTGTCCCCGGTTCGGGTGGATGCGGGTCGCCGGCCCGGCGCTGGCCGAGACCTCACGTTCACCCGGTTGGCCGAACAACCCCAGCGGGGGGGCCGCCGATAAAGAAGTCATGCAAACACTGCGCCGTATCGGCGTCACTGCGACCGCCGCCTCCATTGCCATGGGCGGGTTGCTGACCCAGTCCGTCGGGGCAGCCTCAGCCGCGCCCCAGGCGCCCAAGGCGCCGACCGCTCCGGCGGCGGTCGTACCGGCGCCGGCCTCGGACTTCGGGGCATCCATCAACAGCCCGGACGACGTTTCCCGCTTGTCCGCACTGATGGACCGCCCGCTGAGCTCCGTCCGAGTCTTCCTGGGCGGCACGCCGACGACGTGGTCGAAGTCGGCGCTACTGGACTCCGTCCCGGCCATCGCCACGGTGGCCATCTCGTTCCAGTCCGGCACGCCGGACCAGATCCAGAGCTTCCTCGCCAGCCGGCCGCCCGGGATCACCTGCTACGCGACCTATTTCCACGAGCCGGAAGACAACTTCACCACCGCGGCCCAGAAGGCGGCCTATCTCAGCTCGTGGCATTCCTACGCCCCGGCCATCCGGGCGGCCGGCTGCATCCCGACGCTGATCCTGATGAAGTGGTCGCTCAACCCCAAGTCCGGCCGCGACTGGCACGACTGGGTCCCGACCGGTGACATCGACGTGCTCGCGTTCGACGCTTACAACACCCGGGCCAAGCAGGGGACGTACGGCATCCCCGCCAACTACCTGGCCCCAATCCTTGCGGCCTCGGCCGAGACGGGACTGCCCTGGGCACTCACCGAGCTGGGTTCGGACATCCCGGCCGGTACGGCGCCGGCCGATCGGGCCGCCTGGGCCCACGGGGTCGCGGTGGCCGCCGCATCAAGTCCGGGCTTCCTGTTCGCCGACTGGTGGGACGTGCTGAGCAAGGATGGCAGCCGCGACTACCAGCTCGACCAGACCGCGGCGTTGGCCTGGCACCCGTAAGCCCGGCTCGTGCGAAGACGGTAAACGGACGGGACCGGCCCGCGGGCCGGTCCCCTCCGTTCGTACCGGGATGAGCGATGGATCAGTACCGCGGGTCGCGAGGGTCACGCACGACGCGCTCCTCGACCACGGTGTCCGATCGCCGGCTGCGAGGGCCCCAGATGACGAGGGTCAGGACCAGGCCCAGCAGCCCGGCCGCCATGAGGATGTAGCCGATCACCGGGATGCTGAGTCCGGCCACGTTCTGGTTCTGCACGGCAAAGGCGAGGATCGCCCCGACCGCGAGCAGGAAGATGCTCGCGCCGATGCCCATGGGGACCTCCTGGTGTGGTAGCCGGCCCGCGCTGACGGCTCAGCGCGGTCGGTTCTGGCAAGTCTCCCTTACGGTACGGGCTGGCGCCGCCGCTGACGTGCAAGTCGGAGCTGCGCTACGTACCGTTCGGCACCGCGATCCTCTATGCGACCTGCGTGACCGTGCCCTACACACGATCGGCCGGTCGTTCACCGACCCTGGCCGACCTGGACGCGGCGTTGATCGAGCTGGACGGTACGGCGACGAAATCGCGGCTGGGGGCGAACGCGATCGTCGGTGTGTCGATGGCAACGGCCCGGGGGGTGGCCGTCAGCGCGGGGGGGTTCTTGGCGGATCCGGGCCGGTGCTGAGGTGTACGCGGCACTGCGAAAGCGGTCACAGCAGCGCGATGCCGAAGCCGGCCGCGGCGGCGAGCAGTCCGACGGTGATGCTGCCGGCGACGTTCGCCACCGCCTCCCGCAGGGCGCCTGTTCGGGCGAGGGCGGCGGTCTCGTAGGCGAAGGTGGACCAGGTGGTGAACCCGCCGCAGAACCCGGCCGAGAGCACGACCGCGGGGCCGGACCGCAGCCCGTGGTGCATGGCGAGCCCGCTGATCAACCCGAGCAGCAGCGAGCCGGTCGCGTTGATGAGAAACGTGCCGTAGGGGAAGTCCGACTCGTGCTGGTGCTGCACGACTTGGTCGGTGACGTAGCGGGCGACCGCGCCCACCCCCGCAGCCAGGCCGACGAGGATCGCGACGATCACGGTAGGTCGTCGTAGAAGCTGAGCAGCCGGGTGGTGTGGATGGTGCTGGAGGCGCCGAAACCGTCGACGCCGCGGAGCACGCTCGCGCCGGCTGGCCCGGAGAGTCTCATCATCGCCTCCGATCGGTTGAAGCGTCGTCGTCGTCGTCGTCGTCGTGGTGGTCGTTGTCGCGCTGTCGGCTGGTGAGGATGGTGTGGCCGAGGAGTAGCCCGGAGGAGGCGGCGCCGAAGCCGGCGAGCACGCTGCCGGCCAGGTAGAGGACCGCTGTGCGGGGGTGGCCGTGGGCGGCGAGCTCGTCGGTGGCGGTGGCGACGGAGGAGAAGGTGGTGAAAGCGCCGAGAAACCCGGTGCCGACCAGCGCGCGGGTGTGGCGGTGCGGCGACCAGACCTCGGCGAGGACATACACCAGCAGCGCAAGTGCGAAAGTGCCGGCGGTGTTGACCGCGAACGTCGCCCACGGGAAACCGCCGGCCGGAGTCGGCCACACCGACGTGGCGGCGTAACGGGCCAGCCCGCCGACGATCCCGCCGGCGAAGATGACGGCGAGCACCGGCCGTTCCAGCCGCGGCCACCGCCCCCGCCGGGCTGCCCGCGTGAACGGGCCCGGTTGGGTGTCCGCCCCGTCCCGCGCATCGTCGGTGACGTAGAGATCGGGGTCGATCGGCAGTTCGTCCGGCACGTTAAGCCCAGTCGGGGGATCCTCACTCACCGGCCGCTGCCGTCTTGGCATCGGCCGGGTCGTCGATCAGCCGTCCGACGAGCGCCCTCGCCGCAGCGTGCCGGGTTTCCAGCTCGGCCCGGCGGCGGCCGCCGCAGCTAGGGAAAGCGGTCGTCACGATAGGGCGGCAACAGAACCGTCGGGTCATCGCCGGGCGTATCGCTGCGCGGCGAATACGTATCGCTGCGCGGCGAATATGTATCGCTCTGCGGCGCATACGCGCCGCTCGGCCCACGGGTGCCGCTCCGCGGCGTGCCCGGGCGCAGCCACGAGCCGACGACGCCGGAACCCCGCCAGGGCGACACCAGATAGGCAGCGAGGCAGCTGACCACCAGCCCGGTGAGGGCGAGGATGAAGCCCAGGCTGACCGGGTCCAGGCCGGTCATGTATGGCAGTCGCAGGGCCAACCACAGGGCGCCTCCGGCGATCATCAGCCAGGGCCCGACCGCATGCCAGCGCTGGCGGCGGGCGTGACTGAGCCGACCGAGCACCCCGATCAGCAGGCCGGCGGCGCCGGCGATCACCAGCGTGCTGCCGAGCATGCCGATGGACAGCCAGCTCGGACTGGCGGTCACGGCGAAGCCCAGGACCAGGCCAGCCACGATCATGGATACAGCCATCGGCACCCGCACCGGCGTCGCACCTCCCACTGCCGAGGCTACGACTCCGGAGGCCGGGCCGTAACTCCGCCGGGGCGCGCGGCCCGGTTAGAACGCCGCCTCGTCGAGCTCCATCAGCTCCAGATCGCTGGCCTCGGCGACGGCGCGACGGGCGGCGAGCTCGGGCAGGACGGTTGCGGCGAAGAACCTCGCGGCGGCCACCTTCCCTTGATAGAAGGCCAGATCGGAACCGCTCACTCCCTCATCGAGCCGGTCGGTGGCGATGGTGGCCTGGCGTAGCAGCAGCCAGCCGATGATCACGTCTCCCAGGCTCACCAGCAGCCGGGTGGTGTTCAGCCCGACCAGATAAATGTCGGTCGGCGACTCGGCCGCGCCGGCCAGCCACCGGCTCAGCAGGTCGACCATGGCGGTGACCTCGTCGAGGGCCCGGGCGAGCAGAGCCCGCTCGACCTTGAGCCGGCCGTTGCCGGCGTCGCTGCCGGCAAACGCCGCGATCTCGGTGGTCAGTGCCGTCAGCGCCCGGCCCCGGTCGCGCACGATCTTGCGGAAGAACAGGTCCATGCCCTGGATCGCGGTCGTGCCCTCGTACAGGGTGTCGATCTTGGCGTCCCGCAGGTACTGCTCGATCGGGTGGTCCTGCAGATAGCCCGACCCGCCCAGCACCTGCAACGACTGGGCCAACAGCTCGTACGACCGCTCCGAGCCGACGCCCTTGAGAACGGGGAGCAGGAGGTCGTTCAGGCGCACCGCGTCGAGGTCGGGGCGCCCGGCATGCTCGGCCACCTGCACCGCGTCCTGCACCGAGGCGGTGTAGAGCACGAGGGCCCGCATCCCCTCTGCGTACGCCTTCTGCAGCATCAGCAGCCGGCGGACGTCAGGGTGGCGAATGATCGTGACCCGGGGGGCGGCCTTGTCGGTCATCTGGGTCAGGTCCGGGCCCTGGAGCCGGCTCCGGGCGTAGTCCAGCGCGTTGAGGTAGCCCGTCGACAGGGTGGCGATGGCCTTGGTCCCGACCAGCATCCGGGCGTACTCGATCATCCGGAACATCTGGGCGATGCCGTCGTGGGTGTCGCCGACCAGCCACCCGACGGCCGGTTCCCCCGCGCCGAAGGTGAGGTCGCAGGTGGTCGAGGCCTTGAGGCCCATCTTGTGCTCGAGGCTGGTCGCATAGACACCATTGCGGGCGCCGAGCTCGCCGGTGTCGAGGTCGACGTGGATCTTCGGTACGACGAACAGCGCCAGCCCCTTCGTCCCCGGGCCGTGTCCGACCGGGCGGGCGAGGACGAGATGGACGATGTTGTCGGTGAGGTCGTGCTCGCCGGAGGTGATGAAGCGCTTCACACCCTCGATGTGCCAGCTGCCGTCAGGCTGCGGCTCCGCGCGGGTCCGCCCGGCGCCGACGTCGGAGCCGGCCTCGGGCTCGGTGAGCACCATGGTGGTGCCCCACCTGCGGTCGATGATGTGCCGAGCCAGCCGCTGCTGATCGGCGTTGCCGAGGCCGTGCAGGATGGCGGCGAAGCCCGGCCCCGACGTGAACATGAAGGCGGCTGGGTGGGCGCCGAGCAGCAACTCCGAGACCGCCCAGCGCAGGGTTGGCGGCGCCCCGATGCCGCCGAGGTGCTCGGGCAGGTCGAGGCGGAACCATTCGGCGTCCATCAGCGCGGTGAAGGAGGCCCGCAACGACTCGGGCATGGTGACGGTGCCGGTCACGGGATCGAACACCGGCGGCTCCCGGTCCGCGGCGGCGAACGAGGCGGCCATCGGGCCGGTGGCCAGCCGGTCCACCTCGGCCAGCATCGCCCGCGCCGTGTCCGGGTCGAGGTCGGCGTAGGGGCCGCTGCCGAGGCGATTGCCGGTGCCGAACACCTCGAAGAGGTTGAACTCCAGGTCGCGGACGTTGCTGCGGTAGTGGCTCACAAGTCTGCTCCATCGCGTGTACCAGCCGGTAACTTGCAGCTTATTACCGGTCGGTAACCTGTACAAGTGCGCGCGACGCGCTAGCCGAGGCCGATAACGCTCTAGGGTCGGAAGCCGTGACTGCCGAGGCCGCTGCCCAGCCGCAGCGGTTGAGTCGGAAGGCGTGGTCCCGCCGGCCGGAAATCGCCGCCCTGGCAGTCGTGGCCTGGATTCCTACCGTGCTGCTCACCGACCGTATCGTCGGGCTGCCCGGTCAGCGCCTGTTGGGGCTGCTCACCTGGCTGCTGCTGGTCGCCCTGCTGCGGGGAGAGTCGCCACGCACCCGGGCCCAGGTGGCGGTGGTGGTGGTCTTCGCCACGGTGGTGGAGTACTGCTTCGCCGGCTGGCTCGGTGTCTACACCTATCGCCTGCACAACGTGCCTGCTTTCGTGCCGCCCGGGCACGGCCTGGTGTATCTGGCGGCCCTGAGCATCGGGAGTACGGCGCTGGCCCGGCGGCAGGTGCGCTCACTGGTGTTCGTGACCGCGGGTTTCGGGGGCGCCTGGGCGCTGTGGGGGGTGACCGTGTCGTCTCGGCCCGACGTGCTGGGCCTGTTCTGGTTCGGCTGCCTGGTCGCCTTCCTGGTGTGGGGACGCCAGCCGGGGGTCTACGCCGGCGCCTTCCTCGTGGTGTCGATGCTGGAGCTGATCGGGACCTCGCTCGGGACCTGGCGCTGGGCCGCGGTCGATCCGATTCTGGGGTGGGTCAGCATGGGCAATCCGCCCAGCGGTGCGGCCGGCGGCTACGGCTGGTTCGACCTGACCGCGGTCCTGCTGGCGCCGGCGGCACTGCGCGTGCTGCGGATACACCCGGGCTCGGAGCGGGCGTGACCAGGCAGGTCGCGCTGCTGCGCGGCATCAATGTCGGCGGCCACAACAAGCTGCCGATGGCTCCGTTGCGCGCGGCCCTGGCGGAGCTGGGTTACCGCGACGTTCATACGCATCTGCAGAGCGGCAACGCTGTCTTCGACACCAGCGCCCGGCCGAAGCGGGTCGAGGAGCAGGTGAGTGAGCTGATCGCCGACCGGTTCGGGTTGGCCGTGCCGGTGGTGGTTCGCACGCTCGACGAGGTGGCGTCCGTCGTCGCCGACAACCCGCTGCCGGACGCGGCCCGGGAGCCGGCGGTGTTCCTCGTGATGTTCCTGTCCGCCGCGCCGGACCCGGCAGTGGTGGACGCACTCGATCCCGCTGCCTTCGCCCCGGACGTGTTTCGGCTACGCGGTCGGGAGATCTACCTGCACTGCCCGGACGGCATTCGCAACAGTGCGCTGGCGGCCTTCCCGTGGGGCAAGCGCCTCGGGCTGACCGCCACCGCCCGCAACTGGAACACGGTCACCCGGCTGCTCGCGATGCTCTCCGAATAGCGCTGGCTACGGCGGCAGAGTCAGCCGACCAGCGGCAGCAGACCGCGGACCGCCAGGCCCAGGCCGACGACCAGCACCAGAGCCGCGGTGAGGATAGGGGTGGCTGCGGACAGGCGACCGGCGATTCCGGTGAAGCGGCGGCTCGCCACCCCGTCGAGGCGCCCCCGCAGGTGCACGAGCAGCAGGCCGGCGCAGGTCAGCGTGGCGGCCATCCCCAGGCCGTAAGCGATGACCAGGCCGACCCCGAACAGCGTGCGGCCCAGGCCGATCGCCCCGAGCAGTACGACCAGCGCTGATGGGCTCGGCACCAGCCCGCCGGCTACTCCCATCCCGATCAGGCCCCGCCGGCTGAGCCGGCCGTGGTCGTGGGCAGCCGTGCCGTGACTGTGGCCGTGGGAGTGGCCGTGGGGGCCATGGTCGTGCGGGGCGGGGCTGTGGTCGTGCGGGTGGCCGTGGTCGTGCGCGCCGGCGTGGTCATGAGGGGCGTCGTGGTCATGAGGGGCGTCGTGGTCATGAGGGGCGCCGTGGTCGTGCGTGCCGTGGCCGGGCGCCGTCCGGCCCTCGACCAGGCCGGTCAGCGCCGCCGTCGCGCCGACGGTGGCAGCGGCGAGCTCCATGCGCTCCGGCGGGCCGGGAGGGGGCGCCGACATGCGTCGCCGGTCCTGCCACGCCGAGCGCAGCAAGCCGGCGCCGATCACCGCGATCAGCAGACCACTGGCCACGCCGAGGTATGCCAGCACCGAGTCACCGGCTACGGCCGCGACCAGGGTCAGCACCAGCCCCAGGAACAGAACGCCGGCGGTGTGAGTGACGGTGACCGTCGCGCCGACGGTGATCGCGTCGCGTACCGTCCCGCGCCGCCCGGCGATGTAGGCCGCCATCACCGTCTTCCCGTGGCCGGGTAGGGCGGCGTGGGAGGCGCCGAGCAGGAGGGCAAGCAGCACCGCGAGCAGGCCGACCAGCGGCGTCAAGTGCTTGGCCTGGACGAGGTCGTTGAAGCGGACGTTGATGCTGTTGACCGCCCGGGCCAGCGGTCCGGCCACGGGGAGTGCGGCCGTGGGCGAGAACGTGGAGGCCCCAGCACCCGCGCGTACGTGCAAGGTCACCGACCGCACGTCCAGCGGCGAGCTGAGCAGGTCATTGGGATAGTGGCGGAGCTCGTTGGACACACTGCGGGTGGGGACCGGCGACTGCACGAGCTGCACGCCGATGCCGGTGGCGGTGATCTCGTGCCACCCGACCCGGTCGCCTTGAAAGCCGTCGTCGAGCGCGACCGTGGTCTCCCGGGCCGCCCGGACGGTGACCTGCAGATGGCACTCCAGCCGGCTTACTTTCAGCCCGGCGGCGCCCGGGCGGTAAGTGAATCCGCTCGACACGGTGCGCCAGGACAGCCGCCGCCCGCCAACCGTCAGGCGCTCGCCGGCGGCCAGCGCCGTGCACTGCTTCGCGGCGTACGCGGCGCGTTCGGCGGCCGAGATACTGCCGTCGGAATTGGCGTCGACCGACGGACGCTCCTGCAGGGTGGGGATCTCCGCGGTGTCGAGGACGGCGCTGTTGTCGATGCGGTTGGGTCGCAGCTGCAGGCCGTCGTAGTGGTTCACCGTGAAGTTGCCCAGCGGGTGCGCGCTGGCGGCGCCGGCGGTGCCGGCAACGACCGCGCCGGACAGGACCCCGACCACCGCCAGCCGGCGCAGCGCTCTCATGCCGCGCCGCCCAGCTGGGCCAATGCCCGGCGGGCCACCGGCGCCTGGAGCAGCGAGAAGTGCGGGTTGGTCCGCAGGGCCAGCGCGAGGTCGGCGCGGGCGGCGGCCCGGTTGCCGAGTGATTTCTCGATCATGCCGCGGTGGTAGAAGAAGCCGGCGTTGCGCCAGCCGAGCGAATTGGCCTTTTGCGCGAAGGTCAGCGCCTCGGCGTCCTTGCCCGCGCGGTGCAGCGCCCAGCCCAGCGCGTCGGCCACGATCACGCTGTGCCGGCGGGCCCACTCGGCCCGGGCCTGCCGCACCGCTTCGGCCGGTGAGCCGTGGTCGGCGTCGAACTGCGCGCCGGTGAGGTCGTCGGTGACCCCGTTGGCCTTGAACAGTGCCTCTTCGGTGGCCAGGAGCGCGTACTGCTGCTGCGCCTGGCGGGTCCGGCCCAGCGATTGGAGCAGCTCGCCGTACTCGACCACGAACTGGGGCTGGGGCACCCGCTGGACCACGGTCGCATAGTCGGCGACGGCCGCCGCCGGCGAGCCGGTGGCCGCCTCGACCTTGGCCCGCCCCTGCAGCAGGGGCGTGTAGGAGGCGTCGGCAGCCAGACCACGCTGGTATTGCGACGCCGCCTCGGTCAGGTCGCCCTGGTCGTAGGCCAGCTCGCCGAGGTAATAGCGGCAGAACGCGATGTCGGCCGGATCGCTCGCCTGCGCCAGCGCCTGGGTGAGGGCGTCGCGGGCAGGTCCGACCTGGCCGTGTTCCTCGAAGTCGTAGGAGGCGCGGGTGAAGGAGGAGATGCCGGGCTTCAGGTCCAGCATCTTCTGGATCGAGGCCCGGGCGCCCGGGTAGTCGCCGAGCTGGGTCTGGGCGTCGGCGATGACGCCGTAGCTGTAGTCGCTGTAGGAGTCGATCGCGACGGCCTTGCGGCCCCAGACCAGCGCCTGGGCGAATTCGTGCCGGGCATTGGCCAGCGCGCCCATGCCGGCCAGTCCCTGCCAGTTGTCCGACGAATTCAGGGTCAGCGATCGCTTCAGTGCGCCCTCGGACTTGGGATAGTACGAGGGATCGCCGGTCACCCGAGCCTGTTGGACGTAAGCGGCACCGAGCTGCGCCCAGGTGGCGTAATCGCGCGGGACCTGGCGCAGCCGTGCCTGCGCTTTGCCGATCGTCTGAGTCAGCGAATTGCGGCTGGTGGCCGCGGCCGGCTGCGTGGCGGCCGCGGCTGCTGCGACCCGCGGGGTGGCCCGATCGGCCCGGGGGAGGAGCGAGACGGCGGAGAGGGTGATCAGGATCGCCGCGGCCGCTAGAAGCGCAACGGGAAGGACCCAGCGGCGCACGAGACGACCTTCCGGTGGCGGGGATATGGAGGGCGGCGTGGCCTCGAATGAGACCACGCCGCCCCGTCGAACGAGTGGAACTAGCTGACCTGAGCCACCGCGACGTATCCGCGACGACGGCGCATTGCCGCGACGCCGAGGCCGAGGAAGGTCAGACCCGCGAGCCCGCCGGCAGCCGGCGCGAAGCGGGACAGCCCGGCCTGGGCGGAGCCCACACCGTTGTTGCTGCCGGCCGCGAGGGTGCCCGCATCGTGGGCGCTCGTGGTCGACATTGTGCTACCACACTTGGCGTGGTTCACGGCCTTCATGTTCGGCAGCGCGACGTAGGGGAACACCTTGCCGAACGGCTTGTTATTGGCGTTGACGCCGTCACCGGCAGCCAGCGGCTGCACGATCTTGCCGGTCTGCGCGGCACCTTCGAGGGCCTGCAGCTCGATGTCGACGACGTCATCGGTCAAACGACGACCGTTCGGGAAGCCCTGGTAGTCGCCGGCCAGCACGCCGAGCCGGTTCGGGTTGGCGGTCGGGGCGATGGCCATGTTCAGCCGCAGCTCCTCTGCCGGGGTGAAGTTGGCCGGGTTGACGTTCTTGTTGAGCAGCTGGGAGTTCAGGTCCGCCTGGATCGGCGCCTTGCTGCCGTTCGAGGTCGGAGCGTTCTTGGCAATTCCGGTGAGGAAGATCTCGAACAGGTCCTCACGCGGGGTCTTCGGGGCCGGGATGCCGTAGATCGCCTGGATCAGCTTCGGCACCTCGGGGGAGAGCACGCGATGGACGACCGGCTTGATGGTGTGGTCGACGTATGGCGGGATCGCGTTGAAGGCGTCCTTGAGACCGGCCGGCACGATGACCTCGTTGACCAGCGGGTTGCCCAGGCGTGACACCTGGACGAACGGGCCGGTCGGCGTGGCGGCTCCTGCTGTCAGCTTGAGCGTCTGCTTCTCGGTCGTGCTCCAGATCCCGACAACCGGGTTGGAATTGGCGTCGTTGCGCAGCGCCAGGTCCGACTTGGGCACCTGCAGAGCGATCGTGTTGACGTTGTAGCCGCACAGGGTGTCCTGTCCGGTCTCTGAGAGGTTCGCCCCGTACAGCAGGTCGAAGACCCGCAGGTCGAGGAAGAACGGGTCGTCGGCCTGACCGGCGAAGGTCTTGTGGCCGTCGAAGCTGCGCGGGTCCCTGTAGCTCTGGATCGCTTCGTTGCGCAGCTTCGCGTAGTTCGGCATGGAGGCCATGCCGGCGAACGACGGCGCCGACACTCCATGGGTGAGCACGTGCGTGCCGGTCGAGTCGATCTCGCTCAGCGTGTACGTCTGCTTGAACAGCAGGTTCGGGTCGCCGAGTGAGGTGACCGGCCCGTTGTTGTAGAGGAACGTGCTGGTGCCCCGCTTGTCCACATCCTTGAACACCCACCGGTAGGTGATGTCAGCCCGACCGTCACCGTTGTTGTCGATGTGGATGTCGTAGTAGGCGCCGGCCTGCCACGGGTAGAAATTCGGTCCGCCGTTGGGCTCCTCGTTGGGAATCCAGTTGGAGATCAGCGTGACGTTGTCGGAGTTGTCCTTGCCGACAAAGGCGTAGACGTCGGTGTTGTCGATCTTCGGATCGGCCGCCGTGAGGGGAGCCTCACGGTGGCTGGACGCGCTGGCGATTCCGGGGGTCAGTCCAACCATGGCACCGGTGGTGGCAATGCTGGCCACCGCGGCGAACAGGGAGAGACGTCGACGTCGGCTCGCGAACACAGAACCTGCTGGCATGCTCGCACTCCTGTCATCGTGCTAACGGATGTGGTGCACGCGATCGACCGGGGATGGTCGTCGCGACCGAGCGGCCGGACTCCTTCCTCCTGATGGGCGATAACGCCACTCCGGCTTAACGACATTCGCCGCGGGGCCCGCGACGGATGGGGCATGGGCGATTTCGCATAGCCTCGCTACGTATAGGCCCAGCTACTGACAGTAGGCCCACTTAGCGACGGCGGCCAGCTGCAAGTCAAGATTGTCTCACCTGGCTGACCGGCCGGGCGCCTGCACAGCTCAGCGCTTCGGTCCTATAGCGTCCGGGCGTGACTGCTCACCCGATCCGCATCGGCGTCCAGCTCCAGCCCCAGCAGGCGGAGTACGCCGCGATCCGCGCCGCCGTGCTCGAGGCCGAGCAGCTGGGCGTCGACATCGTCTTCAACTGGGACCACTTCTACCCGCTGTACGGCGATGCCGACGGCCAGCACTTCGAGTGCTGGACGATGCTGGGGGCGTGGGCGGAGCAGACGACCAGGGTGGAGATCGGCGCCCTGGTCACCTGCAACAGCTACCGCAACCCCGAGCTGCTGGCCGACATGGCCCGCACCGTCGACCACATCAGCGGCGGCCGGCTAATCCTGGGCATCGGCTCGGGCTGGTTCGAGCGGGACTACGACGAGTACGGCTACGAATTCGGCACCGCCGGCGGCCGCCTCGACGACCTCGCGCAGGCCCTGCCCCGGATCGAGATGCGGCTCGGGAAGCTCAATCCGGCTCCCACCCGCGACATTCCGGTGCTGATCGGCGGCGGCGGCGAGCGCAAGACGCTGCGTCTGGTCGCCCAGCACGCCGACATCTGGCACTCCTTCGGCGATCTCGACACCTTCACGCACAAGTCCGGCGTGCTCGACCGCTGGTGCGGCGAGGTGGGTCGCGACACCGCGGCGATCGAGCGGTCGATCGGCGTGCAGGGCGAGCCGGCCGAGCTCGGCCCGGGCTACGTCGAAGCCGGCGCATCGCTGTTTACGGTGGGGGTCGGCGGCCCTTCCTACGACTTGACGCTGTTGCGCAGCTGGCTGCAGTGGCGCGACTCGCTCGCGTCGGGCTGAGGTGAGCGCCGGGGCACCTGCCGGCTGGCTGGCCGACGCGGTGATCTACGAGATCTATCCGCAGTCGTTCGCCGACTCCGGTGGCGACGGGATCGGCGACCTGCCCGGCGTGCTCGCTCACCTGGACCACCTGGCCTGGCTGGGCGTCAACACCATCTGGTTCAACCCGTGCTTCGCCTCGCCGTTCTTCGACGCTGGCTACGACGTCTCTGACTACCTGCAGGTGGCGCCGCGCTACGGCACGAACGAGGACCTCGTCGCCGTCGTGTCGGCCGCCCGCGACCGTGACATCCGGGTGCTGCTGGACCTCGTCGCCGGCCACACCTCCGTCGAGCACGCGTGGTTCCAGGCGGCGCTGAACGATCCCGGCGACGACCGCTACATCTGGTCGGATACTCCGGGCGACAAGTTCGTCCCGTCCCCCGGCCCTCGCCCCGGCTTCTACCAGAAGAATTTCTACGATTCCCAGCCGGCGCTGAATTTCGGCTACGCCCGGCTGGATCCCCTCGAGCCGTGGCGCCAGCCGGTGGACGCCCCGGGCCCGCACGCCAACCGGGCCGCCCTGCGTGAGGTGATGGCCTATTGGCTCGACCGCGGGGTGGCCGGCTTCCGGGTCGACATGGCCTTCTCGCTGGTGAAGGACGATCCGGGCTACGCCGCGACCACGCTGCTGTGGCGGGAGCTCCGCACGTGGCTCGACGACGCCTATCCCGAGGCGGTGCTGATCCCGGAGGGCGAGGAGCCCGTCGCCACCGACAGCTCCCCGGCTTTCCACGCCGACTTCTTCCTCGTCATCCAGGAAGCGCACGGGTCGCTCTTCGACAACGGTGGCGCCGGGTCGATTCCCTGGCTCCCCCGGCGACCGTGCTATTTCGACGCGGCCGGCGCCGGGTCACCGGAGACGTTCCTGCGGATCTGGGACGAGCGCCGCCGGCAGGTGGGTGCGGATCGGCCGATCCTGCTCGCCTCGGCCGACCACGACTACTCCCGCCTGCACTGCGGCTCCCGTACGCCGGAGCAGCTGGGCGCCGCCTTTACCTTCCTCTTCACCTGGGGCTCGGTGCCGTCGCTCTACTACGGCGACGAGATCGGCCAGCGCTACCTGCCCGGCCTGCCCGACGTGGAGGGCAGCGTCTGCCATCCGACGTACAACCGGGCCGGCTGCCGGACGCCGATGCAATGGAACGGCAGCGACAATGCCGGCTTCTCCACCGCCCCTGCCGACCAGCTCTATCTGCCGATCGATCCCGATCCCGGCCGGCCCACGGTGGCCGACCAGCTGGCCGATCCGGGGTCCGTGCTCCATTTGGTCCGCCGCCTGATCGGCCTGCGTAGGTCCACGCCCGCACTAGGGCCGGCCGCCGAGACGCGCGTCCTGTCCGCCGGATACCCGCTGGTCTTCCTGCGCGGCGGCACGCACCTAGTGGTCGTCAACCCGCGCGCCTCAGCGGCCCGGGTGGGGGTCTCCGGAATCGGCAGCGTCCTTGGCCTGGAGGTCTCCGGGGTGACGGTCGAGGAAGGGGAGGTGACCGCCGACGCCTTCGGTTACGGCGTATTCGTAGTCAGCTGACTCATCGGGTGGCGCGGCGGCGGCGGGTCGGTCCCAGGACGGGTGTGGTCGCGGGTGGTCGAGCAGGAATCCCTGCACCGCCTGGCAATTCATGCGTTGCAGGGCGGCGAGCTGGGGCCTGGTTTCCACGCCCTCCGCGATCACATTGACGGCGAGTTCGGCGCCGAGGGCGATGACTGCGGAGACGATCGCGGTTGCCCGAGGGTCATGGTCGAGGCCTGCGACGAATGACCTGTCGATCTTCATCGCTTCGATCGGGAATCGGGCGAGGTGGGTGAGCGAGGAGTATCCGGTGCCGAAGTCGTCGAGAATCAGCCGGGCGCCGGCGCCTCGGAGCAGCGTGAGGGCGGCCTGACCAGCCTCGCCGCCATCGATTAGCGCCGTCTCGGTCAGCTCGAGGGCGAGCGTGCCGGCGGTCAAGTGGGTCGCGTCGATGGCGTCGGCGACTTGTTGGGGGAGGTCGGGGTCCTCCAGCTGGCGCGGGGAGACGTTGACAGCGATAGCCAGCGTCAGGCCGGATGCCTTGGGCAGTTCACGTTGCCAGCTCGCAGCCTGCTCACAGGCCGCCCGGAGCACCCATCGGCCGAGCGGAACGATCAAGCCGGTCTGTTCGGCCACTGCCAGGAATTCGTCGGGTAAGAGCAGGCCCCGCTCGGGATGATGCCAGCGGACCAGAGCTTCTACTCCGAGCACCTGCTGGTCGACCGCCGAACGGACCGGCTGGTAGTGCACGGTCAACTCGTGCCGGTCTATGGCGCCCCGCAGCTCGGCCGCCAGCTGCAGCCGGGCGTGCGCCTGGACCTGCATGCGCCTGTCGAACACCTCGACCCGACCGCCGCCGTTGTGCTTGGCTCGGTAGAGCGCGGTGTCGGCCCCGCGAAGGAGGGCTTCCGCGGTGCTTGCCTGCCCGGGCCGGCCCCAGGTCAGCGCGACGCCGGCGCTGGCAGTGACTCGCAGGGTTGCTCCGTCGACGGACAGCGGCTCGGTGCAGGCCGCCAGCATGCGCCCCGCGAGCATCGGCGCCGTCTGTTCGTCGGACACGTCCTCACACAGCAGGGCGAATTCGTCGCCACCAAATCGGGCCAGGGTGTCTTCGGGACGGACGGCGCCTGCCAGGCGTTCACCCACACCCGCCAGCACCGCGTCCCCGGCGGCGTGCCCCAAGCTGTCGTTGACGCTCTTGAACCGGTCCAGGTCGAGCAGGGCGACGGCGACACCTGGCCTACTCCGGCCGGCCGGCGGCCGGCGCGCGAGTGCCTGCTCGAGTCGGTTGAGCACCAGGGCCCGGTTCGGCAGCCCGGTCAGCGGGTCGTGCAGGGCCTGATAGGTGAGGTGTTCCCGGAGGGCAGCCTGTTCCCAGGCGGTCGCGACCACGTTCGCGAGGCCCTGAATCATGATTACGTCGTGGGCGGTGAACCGCCTCCGCCGCCGGGCGTGGACCGCCAGGACGCCGAGCGTGCGATTCGTGCCGAGCACCGGCACCGCCAGCCCGCTGACGACACCCCGCTCGAGGAGCGAGGTCGGCGGTGCCACCCGCGGATCGCGGCGCAGATCGGCAGAGACCAGCGGTTCTCCCGACTCAACCACCTGCAGTGCATAAGACCCGGACTTGGCGACCGGGATGACCGTGCCTGCCGGCAGGGCGTCCGGGCCCAACTCGGCGGCCACTCTGAGCCGACCGTCGGGCAGGCGTCGGAGCGCGGTGCCGTAATCGGCGTGCACCACGTCGACGGCCACGCATAGGGCGGCCTGGAGCAGCTCGTCGGGCTCGGTGGCGCTCAATGCCTGCTGGCCCAGCCGGGCGACGGCCTCGGCGACAACGGCCCGCTGGTGCGATGACCGGCTCAGCTGCCGCATCATCGCACTTACCGTCGACGGCAGCAGCCTGTCCAAGGCGAACCGGGCCGGCGAACCGATCTGGACCCACCTGCTCACCATCGCGGGCCAGCCGACGCCCTTTCACCCCCTCCCTGTCGGCCTCGGGTGAGGATTCAGCTCACCGGATTTCCATGAGCGGCGCAGTAGGCGTCCCGCGCGGCCGTGTTCGTCACGGGCGGTTGGTACGCGTTGGCGGTCACCAGGGTGCGGGCGTTGGCCGCCGCGTAGTCCTCGATCTGCTGAGCGACGACGTCCCGGGCGGCCGCGTCCGGGGCGCTGACCAACTGCTCGGCCTCGCGCCAGGCCGTCTCCCGCCAGGCCAGCAGCGTTTGCATCAGCCCCGTATAGCCGACGCCGTACGGCGTTGGCATGACCGCCATCTGAGGGTCGAAACGGGCCGCCTCCTCATCGACGAGCGGTTGCACCACATGGTTCAACACGATGTTGATCTGATCGTGGTCGGGCTTGCGACTGCGGCCATCCGGCGTCGTGAGCCCGATCCCGGCCAGCACGAAGGGCAGGTCGCGGTTGACATGTGCGTTCATCCCCAGCAGCAGATCGCCCTCGCCGGCGACCTGTCGGGTGTCGGCGGCCCGGAGCGCGATCCGCCACGCCGGCGGCACCCGGTTGATTCGCCCGGCAGCCCAGTTGTCTCGGGCGCTGAAATACATCTGCCCGAAGGCCGCGTCCTCGTGGTTGACGAACGTCGGATCGCTCAAGAATCCGGGGGTCTGGGTGTACGTAAGGTACGTCTGGGTGGTCCGGAGATAGGCCAACGCGAAAACCGCATGGTGGCTGCAGCTGGCCGCTAACGGGCCGAACCGGTTCTGCATCACCCGAATCGTCTTCTGCACGCACTGCACCCGCCCCGCCACGCAGTCATCCAGGCTGTTGGGGTTGTAGTGGTACGTCAGCGCCGGCATCACGGCACTCCAACCCACGAACGGTGGGTCGGCTGCCCACGCCACCGAAGTCGGCAACCAGGCAGACACCGCCAGTGGTAGAGCGAGAGCCAACCTGACGATCCGGCGCTTCATGCGAACGCCCATCTGGACGCCTCCAGTCACGTGGTGACTCAATGAGCCGGGACCATTTCCCAGCGTCACGATTTTGCGACGCAAAGCGAGCATACCCGGACTAAGCGTGACATATGCCGCCAGGGCGCGTAAAGTTCAGTCTGCTTCACCGTTTGAACCAGCTCGCTGGCACCGTGGCCAGACCGCCGGCGTCCTTGTCAGCGACGGCACCCGTCGCCTCTCTACTGCGCGCCGGCCGGGCACAAACCACCTGAGGATCACCCACCCCATGTGCTCGACGGCCCTTCCGCCCTGTCAGGGCGGACTTTCGGTAGACGGTGTTGTCGACGTGACGGTCATAACCACGTAGCGCCGGCAGCGTTGGATCAGAACGCTGCTGTCTCCCCTTGCTCGGCCTCGTCGAGGACGGCCGAGAACGCGCGCCACCTCGAAGGCGCTCTTTGGGCCTCCCGTACCCGTCAGCAATAGCGCAGCGACCGGCCTCGTGCGAATGCCCGGAGTCGGCAGCCCATGGCTACCGGCCTTGGGCCGCCGCAATCCCATTGATGCCGAAGCGTTATTGCGGCTCCGACTGTGGAGGGCAGTGGGGTGACACCACCTACCTCACGTGGCAGCGCGTAGCCGGCGGGCCACAGCCACAACCGTGGCCGCCAAGAAACCCGGCACAGCGATCTCCGACGGCTCGATGACGGTAACGGGCAGGGCAGCGGACATGACAGTCCCTTCCAGAAGAGGAAGACCCATGCTCGTGGGGCGCTGCCGGTTGCTGCTCCGCGACCAGGCAGACAGGCACCTGTCAGCGGCCGTCCCTATGGGCGCTTCTGGACACCATGGCGGTGAGTCAGCAGGACGTTGAACTGGTGGTAGGCGTGGTGGTTGTCCAACGACTTTCAGTGCTACCTGGGCCGATGTTTAGGATGGCGCGATCATCGTGGTGAAGCAGAACGGGTGGCCCGCCGGGTCGATCAACACCTGCCACCGCTCAGGGCTCGGCTGCGTCTGCGCCAGGAGCGCTCCGGCGGCGACGGCGGCAGCAACGGACTGGGCCAGCTCCTCGACCGCGAACTCGAGGTGCAACTGCTTCGGCAGATTTCCTTCGGGCTAACTCGGGGGCCGGTAACCGTCGACGCGCTGTCCGGTCAACCAGATCGCGGTCTCGCCCTGTAGTGCTGCGAAGTCGTCGCTCGCGAACACCACGTGGCCGCCCATGATCCGCCCGTAGAACTCCATCAGCGCCGTCGGGTCGTCGCAGTCGAGGGACACGGCACGCAACGTCGCGATCACGATGCCGAAGCTACGCTAGTGACGAGGCGGCCGGATTCTCGCTCTCGCTCTCGCGCCGGGCGCAACGGCGCTTGGGGACGGTTTGGCCCACGGACCGATCCGGTCAGAGCCGCCTCCGGCGTAGACAACAGCGGTCGACCCGTAGTGACCGGGCGGGCCCGGTAGATGTGTAAGTTCTGCCTCGGGGGGATCTATGACTCAACCGGGCGGTGGCCCAAGGCTGGATTGGGGCGTCGGGCAATACGAGCGCACCGCGCAGGTGCTGCTTCCCGCCGCTCGGGTGCTTGTCGATGCCGTAGCGCCGCTGGTGGGCGAGCGAGTGCTTGACCTAGGAAGTGGCACCGGCAATGCGGCCCTGTTGGCCGCGCTCGCAGGCGCGCAGGTGACCGCCGTGGACCCGTCGCCCCGTCTGCTTGGCGTGGCGAAGACAGCCGCGCAGCAGCGGGGCCTGTCCATCGTCTGTGAGGTTGGCGAGGCGTCGAACCTGCCGGTACCAGACGGGAGCTCCGACTGCGTGCTGTCCAACTTTGGCGTCATCTTCGCGCCGGATCCGGACGCCGCGGTGGCAGAGATTGCTCGCGTTCTGGATGCGGGCGGCCGGGCTGCTTTCACCGCGTGGCTGCCCGGCGGTGCGGTCGGGGCGATGGCCGCCGCGGCGCAGGACTTGGTACGCGCCGCCATGGGCGCGCCGCCAGCTTCGCCCGGCTTCTCCTGGCACGACAAGTCCGCCGTGGGCGAGCTTTTCAGCCGTCATCGAATGAATACGGTCGTCGCCGGAGGGCACGAGCTCGTCTTTGAGGCTGCCTCCCCCGAGGCATACCTCGATGCGGAGCGCGACAGTCATCCATTGGCAGTTACTGGGTTCCAGTTGTTGCAGCAGAAGGGGCAGAGTGAGCAGGCCCACGAACGCTTGCTCCAGGTGCTCATCGAGCACAACGAGGGTTCACACGCCTTCCGCAGCACCAGCCGTTACGTGGTGTTCGTCGCACGACGAAACTGACAGGCAGAGCCAGCCATAAGACCGGCCCCGCTTAGCCGATGGCCATGCCGGCTAGGTAGGCGGCGACGCTGTGGGCGGCGTGGCGGTCGAGGTTGGCTCGGGCCATGTCGTAGCGGATGGTGGTGCGGGCGTCGGCGTGGCGCATGGCGTACTGCATGTCGTGTAGCGGGACGCCGCTGATCAGCCGGGCGGTGCAGAAGGTTCTGCGCAGGGTGTGCGGGCTAGCCGGGCTGGTGACGCCCGCCTCTCGGACGACCCGGTGCAGCAGCCGGCTCGCCCCCCCGGGGTCAGCGCGTGGCCTTTCACCGAGAGCAGGATCGGCCCGTGGGCGCGATCGTCGGTCGCGGCTTTGACGGCGCGGAGCACCGGGATGGGCAGGGGGATCTCAGCCGGCTTCGCGCCCTTGCCGAGCACCCGGAGCAGTTCGTAGCCGCCGGCGTAGCGCAGATCCTCAACTCGGACGTTGCAAGCTTCGCTGACCCGCAGGCCGAGCATGCCCAAGGCGCGACGAGCGCGTGGGCGGTGTCGCTGTGCCGGCGGGCGGCGCTGAGCACCGCCGCGAACTCCAGCGGGTGCAGCACCGTGCGGCGCTGGCCTTCCCACGGCACCCGGGGCCGGGTCACCGCCATGGTGGGGTTGGTCGCAACGAGCTCGTCGATGACCGCGTACTTGAACAGCCCGGCGACGGTGGACAGGCGGCGGCTGAGGGTGGCCGGGGCATAGCCACCGGCTTCGAGGTCCCGCAGGGACAGCTCCAGGTGCGGCCGGCGGACGGCCATCGGTGGCAGCTGGTGGTCGGCGCACCACTGCAGAAGCACAGCAGATCACGGCGGTACGCACTCAGGTTGGCTCACGGTAACGACCCAAGGGCCCGCGTGCGCTGCAGCCACTGCACGTTCTGGTGATTGGGCGACCGTTTCCCGTTGCGGGAGGTCCCCCGATTCCGGCCCTCCACCGCATGCTTGTCATAGCCCAAATGCTCGGCCATCTCCTCATCAAGGGCGATCTCGATCACCGTCTTCGTCAGCGCCTTCAGCAGCCCATCCGGGCCGGTCAGCGCCACCCCCCGATCACGGGCCTGACGGACCAGCTCGCGGGCCGTCTCCAACTCCTGCGCCGACGGCTACCCAGCCGGTTGCCTTGAAGGAGGGTTCACACCCACCAGTGTCTCGGTCATAGCTGACCCTCTCTCGCCGGACCGCAGCCCGGCGGGTCGGGCCACTTACACCGTTCTCCGGGCAGTCCCTGTGCGAATCATGGATCCGAGATCAGCTAGCGCTCCTCTTCGCTTGGGTTTCCCTTCCAGGCTTGCCATAGCGCTGCGTAGGCGCCGTTGGCTGTGGTGAGTTCGTGGTGGGCGCCGAGTTCGGTGATGCGGCCGGCGTCCATCACTGCGATGCGGTCGGCGTCGCGGGCGGTGTGGAGTCGGTGCGCTATGGCTATGACGGTGCGGCCTTTGACGGTGGCGGCGAGGGCACGTTCGGTGTGGCGTGCGGCGGTGGGATCGAGGAGGGCGGTGGCCTCGTCAAGGACGAGGGTGTGGGGGTTCGCAAGCAGCACCCGGGCGAGTGCAATGTGTTGGGCTTGGGCGCCGCTGAGGGGGTGTGTGCCGAGGTCGGTGTCCAGTCTGTCCGGCAGCTCGTCGATCCACTCGGCGCCGACGTCGCTGAGGGCGGAGAGTAGCTGGTCGTCGGTGGCGTGGGGAGCAGCGATTGTCAGGTTGTCGCGGAGGGGGTCGGCGAAGACGTGGTGTTCTTGAGTGACGAGGATGACGTGTTCGCGGAGCTGTTCGGGTGGAAGGTCCGCGATGACGGCGCCACCGACGGTGACTGACCCTGCACGAGGCCGGTCGATGCCGGCGATGAGTCGACCGAGCGTGGTTTTGCCGGCCCCGGACGTTCCGACGACAGCGAGTTGTTCACCGGCTTGTACGTCGAGGCTGACACCGTTCAACACGTCGGTGTCGTCGTAGCCGTAGTAGACGTCGGTGATCGCGATGTGCTGATCGACAGGTGCCGCTGCTGTGGTGGTGGAGCTGCGGGCCTGGGAGGCGAGACCCTCGATCCGTGCGAATGAGGCAAGGCTGCTTTGCAGCGTCTCGACCCAGACCAAGATCGTGTCGATCGGTGAGCTGAGTTGCCGTAGATAGAGGGTGGCCGCGACCACAGTGCCGAGGCTGATGACCTGGTCGAGGTAGAGCAGGCCGCCAACGCCGAACACCGCGCCGACGGCGATGGCGCTGGAGATGTCGATGGTCGGGAACAGCACGGTCCGCAGACGCAACGTCTGGAGCATGGCGGCGTTCGCGGCGGTGACGGCCTGCGCGCAGGCCGCGTTACGACGCCGGTGGAGTCCGAGGACTTCGACGGTCCGGGCCCCGGCCGCGGTGGTGGCCAGTACGTCGGCCACTTCGGCGCCGGCGGCGCTTTCGGCCAGGTACGCGGGGCGGGCGCGACGTAGGTACCAGCGCAGGGCGATGGGGACCGCGAGCAGCGCGACCAGCCCGACTGCGCCAAGCAGCGGTGACAGCAGCAGAACGGCGGTGATGATGATCAACGCCTGGACGAGCGCGAACAGGACGTCGGGGGCGGCATCGCGTAGTACGAATGCGACCAGCCCGGCATCCGTGGTGGCACGGGACGTCAGATCCCCAGTCCCGGCCCGTTCGACGGTGCGAGCGGGGAGTCGCATCAGTCGGTCTGCCAACTGCTCACGGAGGCGGGCCGAGGTTCGTTCACCAAAGCGGTAGCCCAAGTAGCGGGCGCCATAGCCGATCGCGAACTGCCCGACCGCCGCCGCGACGACGAGCAGGCCCAACCGGTCTATCGCTGCGACACCGCTGCCGGCTTGGACGCTGTTGATGATCCGTCCGACCAGCCATGGGGCGAGCAGCCCCACCACGGCGGCAGCGCAGTTGGTGAAAACGACCAGGGCGAACGCGGCTCGGTCGGCGCTGACAAGCCGGACTGCTGCGCGACGGACCTGGATCGGTAGCGCGATCGGCAGCAGTTGGATCGTCACGAGGTCCCTCTGTCGTCGATCATGAGGGCGTCTGGGGTTTCACCGCGGAAGACCAAGGCGGCATAGGCCGGTTCGTCACGCATCAGACTGGCGTGGGTGCCGCTGGCGATCAGTCGGTCGCCGCCCATCAGGTGGACCTGATCGGCTTCGGCCAGCATCAACGCCGAGGTCGACGTGACCAAGGTGGTGCGGCCCCGGCGAGTCCGAGCGAGGCGTTCGACGATTGTGGCTTCGGTAGCCGCGTCGACAGCGGAGGTGGGGTCGACCGCCAACAGGACCCTCGGATTGGGCAGACTCGCCCGGGCCAGCCGAATCCGTTGCCGTTGACCGCCGGATAGGTTGCGTCCCCCGGAATCGATTCTCGACGCCAACCCGGCCGGCAGGGCATGCACGAGATCGTCGACCGCGGCCGTGTGGAGAGCCTGCAGTACCTCCTCGTCGACGTCACGCCGACCAGACACGACCTCGGCGAGGGTGCCGGCGAACAGGTCCGCGTCGTTGTCGGCCACCAGCAGGTGCTCACGGAGCACGGTAGGGTCCACCTCGATGACCGGCTGACCATTCCAGGTTGCGCCCGGCCGGAGGCCGCCGAGCCGGTCAACCAGCGCGGCAGCATCGTCCTGCCGGGCTGTGGCGATGACGGTGAACTTGCCGGCCGGCGCCCAGACGCCGGAGTCCGTGTCGATGAGGTCACCGTCGGCCGGCACAGGTGCCGTCCCCGCATCGTCATGGCGTTGCAACGACAAGAAGTCAGTCACACGCCGGCCGGCGACCAGAGCGCGGTTGATGTCGACAGCGCCTTCGATGAAGGACGATACCGGAACCACCAAGACGGCGGCGTAACCATAGACCGCGACCAGCTCGCCTACGGTAATCGTTCCCTCGACGGCAAGTCGGGCGGCCAACCACACTACGACGGCCAAGAACAGCGTCGGGAGTCCCAGACCGGCAGCTTGGATCAAGCAGGTGACGCGGCCGACCTGGTAGCCCTGCTGTTGCAGTTCCTGGGACTCCTGACGGAACCGGCTTGCGTAGATCTCCTTGCCGCCCAGCCCGTTCAACACGGTCAGCCCACCGATGATGTCGACGATCCGGCCCGTCAAGACTCCCTGCTGACTGCGATACGACGCGCCCACGTTCTGCAGCCGGCCCAGCGCAGGCCCCAAGATCAGCGCCAGGACAGGCACCGCGCCGAGGACCACTACCGCTAGCAGCGCCGACACCTTGAACAGCAGCACCGCGATCACCACATAGGCCAAAGCGGCCCCCACCCCCGGCCCTGTCACCGTCAGACTGCGCCCTATCGTCCATACATCACCGATCCCAATGGCCACCACCTCCCCGGCCCGGGTCCGTTGATTCAGCGTGGCGCCGAGCCGCAGGGCCTGAGTGGTCACCGCTGAGACTGTGCGAAAGGCGGCATCCATGCGTACTCGCGTCATCGTGCGGTGACGCCAGATCCCCAGCCAGGCCAGGACCGCACCCGTGACCACCAAAGCCACCGACCACCAGATGACGGCATCACGCCGGCCAGCGGCTAGCCCGTCAACGGCGCGAGAAAGCAGATACGGGGGCAACACCAAACCCACCATCCAGGCACTGCCCAGCACCGCCCCCAGAGCAGCCCTCCGGCGCTGCTGCAGCACCAGCCACGCCAGATACGACCACGGACCCCGAGACGGCGGGGCCAGGTGGACGCTATCGGCGAAACTCGCCATGAGGAATCCAAGCACAAGCCCGCGAAATGCCGCATCCCGCAGAGCGGTCACTCAGCGGTGCACCTCAGAGGTCCTGGCCTGCACCCGACGGATGATCAACTTGAACCGTCCTGGTTCTTATAGGGACTCCGATGGGTCCCGTGAGGCCGGTTCGGTGTGACGTCGCGCCGACGGGGCCTGAGCGGGACGGTGCAGAGGGGTTAACGCCATTGGCTCCCCGCCGGCTGCCACCATGCGGAGCCACTGAGTTTGGCGATGAGTCCGGTGCGGGGCCCGGTGATGGCCCTGGGCAGAACATTCCCGGCTTCACCACCAAGGACTACGGCAGGAACAACCAGTACGGCCAGCTGCTCAACCTCACCTACCTCAGCACCGGCACCACCGTCGTCAACCGCTACAACAACTTCCGCCAGGTCCTGCCGAACAGCTGCACGCGCTAGACAAATCCTCGGGGGTTGAACCGGCTCGGCAGGGCCGCAGCTTGGTTCATCTGCCGGCATTCGCCGTCGGAACGGGTTCGGTGGCGTGGATAGCGCGGTAGATGACGGCGCGGGAGACGCCATAGCTGCGGACCGTCCGCCCGGTCGGGGGGTGGAGTAGTTGATGCCCTCCCCGCAGCGAGCGCAGTAGCACCCCGCCCTCGGTCAATCGCTCCACGGTGCGGATCACCCCAGACAGCGCCCGGCCGAGCCGGTCCAGTGCGATCACAACGACCGTGTCGCCGGCGCGTACGTAGTTCAGCAGCTCGGTCAGGCCCGGCCGGTCGTCTCTGACCCCGGACCGCCGGTCGGTGAACATCCGCTCACAGCCGGCGGCGACCAGCGCATCCTGCTGCTGGTCGAGCGACTGATGGTCGGTGATGCCGGGCGTATCCCACTACCGTCGGCATCCCGGCAGCGTCCCCAAAGTCGGCGGGATGACCGGGCAGGACACACCGAGCTTCGGACCAGGCTCTGCGACGGAGGTTCCAGCTCGGCGTGGCGACGCGCGGTGTCTCACCGCCGCTGTCTCAGTTCCAAGGTTGTGAGACGTCGAGATGCTCAACCAACGGGGACAGCAGGCACGGAGATTGCCGACCGCTGGTGCGCGGCACTACTCCTGCACCGACCTGAGGTCGCAAAACGCGTTGACACATTCTCGATCAGGTCACTTGGATCGGCAGGCATGGCCGACGTCACGCTGCGCAGGGTGGACGCTGAACTGTTCGCGGCCGTCGTGGCTCTCCGAGTGACCGAGGAGCGGGCCGGATGGGTAGCTTCGAACCTGAAGTCCCTCGAGCAAGCCGCGACCGACCCTGCCCTGCGGGCCGCTGGTGGCGCGCCGCTGGCTGACACGGCTCGCCCGCTAAGACTGCCACCTTGGTGGTCGCGCGACGGGAGCTGGAACTCGGCGAGGTGGCCGGCGACGTCAAAGTCGCGCAGCGGCAGGACGTGGCGAGTACTGACGGAGGCTCGCAGTGCGTGACGAGCGCTGGCTCACGACGCGCCCGACCTGCTACTTCTCAGCAGCACGCGCTGATGCTGGGCGTTGACGACGAGGTGCGTCGGGAGCGCCCTGCGCGCTAGATTTGAACTGTTCCAAGAAATGGGGCAAGGTCAGCCCGTGACCACCGTTGTTGACGCCGAGAGTCTGCTGCGCTCCGCGTCGCTGCGTGTCACGCGCCCCCGCGTCGCGGTCCTGATCGCCGTGCACGAGCGGCCGCACGCCGACACCGATGCGCTCATCGGCGCAGCCCGCGAGGCCGTCGGCGCCGTCTCGCACCAGGCGGTCTACGACGTGCTGCACGCGCTCACGGATGCCGGGCTGCTTCGCCGGATTCAGCCCGCCG
>JAABUK010003528.1_pt1 | contig 26424 bp, 9 predicted proteins | sample 5559141 | NCBI WGS metagenome assembly JAABUK01 (sample SAMN10711869, study PRJNA513367) | rock metagenome | isolation source: Antarctica rocks | place: Antarctica: Victoria Land, Pudding Butte nord | collected 2016-01-03 | reverse complement strand
ATTTTTACTAGCGTTGCCCTATAGGGCTATAAAGCTACTTTTAGGATTAAGTTTAGCGCTCCCGCGCAGACCTTAACTCTAACTTAAAAATCTTGGCGCCAAGATTTACCAAGATTTGCCAAGGCTGCAAAATGCGCATTTTGCACCGATTAAGTAGCGATTTTGTAGAACTGTTTTTCCGGACTTGCCGATGTATATACGTTAGAGATAATATTTATATAAACTATATCTTTAATATTATATATTATATTAATATAAATAGATTTCTATTTAATTATAAATAATTTAATTTATAAGTCTTTAAATTTATTTTTATCCTAGTTTTAAATTATAACTTTATTTAATTTCTTATTAAGATTTTCTTTTATATAGTTTTCTTTATATTTATATAATCTCTAGTCCTATAATTATATCTTAGGATTTAGATAATAATATTTATTTTTATTATAATAAAGTAATTTATAATAAAAGTATAGAGGTTTTTCTCTATATTTTTTATCTTTATTATTTTTACTATTTTTATTATTAATAATAAGAGATTTCTCTTTTCCTAATTTATCCTACGTCGGTAAAACGAAAAGTAACTCGATTATAATTTAGAGTACTCGACGGGTATTTTAGGAATCTTAAATACTATATTTATCTACCGTCTCAATATACGCCCGAGGTATATAGTTAATTAGTTTAGAGTTACTCGGGTATATACCGAGTAAATTTAAAATAAATATTAACGGACGCTAAATTAGAGGTACGTTATTAATTTTAACCCTTATTTATAATCTTTATTTATAACGATAATTTTATATTATTTATAGTTATAACTTTATTCTATTTATAGTTATAATTATATTATAGAATAGAGTAGAGATTATTTTCTCTTTTTTTCTCTTCCTCGGAGGAAGGAGAAAGAAAAGAAAAAAATAGGCCCGAGGTTATTCTCTTCCCTAATCTAGAGAAGAGAAGAGATTCTCTATTATTTCTTTCCTCTTTTCCTAAATAAAGCTAACCCTATATATAGTTTATATATATATATATATATACTTTATTATTACTTTTATATAGTTTATATATCTCCTTTATTAATAGAAAGAGAGCTCGTTTAACTTAGTATTAATATTAAAATAATTTCAACTTTTATTATTATTTTAATATACCTTTATTAATACTTTAATTAATTATATAAATATATATTATATAATTTGTAACCGAATTTACTTTTTAATATCTACGGCGGTTATTTAAAATCTTTAAAAATATAGTAATATATATTAATAGAGAGTTCTTTTAATTTCTTTTATTTTATAGTTTTATTTTAACCCCTAATATAACGACCTATTTTACGATATATATAGTAGTATTTAATAATAATATTAAAATACATAATTTAATTATAGTTACCGGGGCCGGCCTAGTAAACTTTAATAATTAATAATAATTATATTCGAGTAGAGAGACGATTACGCTTCGGATTAATATAGAGTAGAGTAGGGATCGAGGTATAATCTTTACTCTAATCTAATATAGAGATTTATTAATATAGAGCCTAGAGTAGAGTAAAGTAAAATAGAGTTTTATTAAAAGATTTCTACCGCGCCAAGATAATAGTTTTAGGGATATATTATAACTACTACTATCTTTATAAATATATATATTTATAACTACTATTATATCTATAGATATATATATTTATAGTTATTACTATTTTTATAAATATATATATTTATAGTTACTATTATCTTTATAGATATATATATTTATAACTACTATTACTTTTATAAATATATATATTTATAGCTCCTACTACCTCTATTTATATACGTATTTATAACTACTACTATTTTTATAAATATATATATTTATAGCTACTACTATCTTTATAAATATATATATTTATAGCTACTACTACCTCTATAAATATATATATTTATAACTACTACTACCTTTATAGATATATATATTTATAACTCTTATTATTTTTATAAATATATATATTTATAGCTCCTACTACCTCTATAAATATATATATTTATAACTATTACTACCTCTATAAATATACGTATTTATAATTACTATTACCTCTATAAATAAATATATTTATAACTACTACTACCCCTATTATAGATTAATAATAAGATATATTATAAATTATACTATAGAGAGACGAGTATTATAATAATTATTATAATTAATATTTATTATTATTCTTTACTCTTTACTTTTTAATTAATTTTGAATCGAAATATTCTTTAGAATAAAATATTAAGTTTAAGATAAAACGCTAATATTAAAATATATTAATAAATATTTAAAAAGGGTTAATTTTAAATTTAAAACTAGATTATTATTTAACCCTCTCTTTAATTCTAAAATAAACGAATTAAACTACGTCTTTAATAAAACTTTCGGTTATATCTAACTTTAAATTAATAATAGTTTTAATTTTAATATTAATTTAAATAATTATTAAATCCGAGTATTTATTCTATAAATATATATATTTATAGAAGTAGTAGTAACTATAAATATCCATATCTATAAAGGTAGTAGTAGTTATATATATATATATTTATAGAAATAGTAGTAGTTATAAGTATATATATTTATAAAGATAGTAGTAACTATAAATATATATATCTATAAAAGTAGTAGTAACTATAAATATATATATTTATAAAAGTAGTAATAGTTATAAATATATTTATCTATAAGGGTAGTAGTAACTATAAATATATATATTTATTAAAATAGTAGTAGCTATAAATATATATATTTATAAAAGTAATAATAGTTATAAATATATATATTTATAGAGGTAGTAGTAGTTATAAATATATATATTTATAAATATATATATTTATAGAAATAGTAGTAGTTATAAATATATATATTTATAGAGGTAGTAGTAATAGTAGTTATAAATATATATATTTATAGGAGTAGTAGGAGCTATAAATATATATATTTATAAAAACAGTAGTAATTATAGATATATATATTTATAGAGGCGGTAGTAGTAGTAGTTATAAATATATATATTTATAGAGGTAGTAATAGTTATAAATATATTTATTTATAGAGGTAGTAGTAACTATAATAGAGTTATTATAATAATTACTAGAAATTCGTTTTAATATAGTAGGGATCTTTTAGTAAATCCCTACTCTACTCTATTTTAATTTAAGGTAGAGATCGAACCGCGATCTCTACTTTATATTTTATTTTATTTTAATATTCCCTTTAAGAATCCCTACGTTAATTCGAAATATAGAAACGATATAAATATTTAAAATAATTTAATAATACTATAATTAACTTTTAACGAAAGTATTTATAGGATAAATATTTTAATAATTTTATATATAGCCTAGCCGAGCTAGTATAGGCGATTTTATAATAATTAATAATATTAATATTAAAGAGGAAATATTAGAGTAGTTTCTACGTCTTAATATATATATATTAAATAGTATAATATAAATATAGTTAATTAACCTTATCTACCCTATTTATAAAATAGTTATATATATCGATAAATTCTAGAATCGTAAATACTTTTACTATTAAATTACTAAAGGTTACTCGCGATATTCGAGTATTTATAACTATTTTTATAGGCCGACGATACTTTTATTTAATAATCTCTTTCTTATTCGAGACGATAATTATAAAAAGAATTATATTTTAATTTTTTTATATAAATTCTAGTACCTAGTCGTTTTTTAATAAATAGTTATATAATTTACTCTATTCGAGTAAACTATTATAAAGTAATTTAAGATCGGTAAAATTATAATTTATATTATAATTTTATTCTTTCTCTTTTTTTTAATAGTTATATTATAAATTTCTTCGGGATCTTCGCGCGTAGTTTTTATAATATATATAGTACCGGTAATAATTATTTCTTATTAATTATAGAATAACTAGTCTCGAATTTAAAATAAAACTTTAATTAATATAAATATATTAAATTACTTCTTTATTAATTATAATTTTATATATATTGAATATTTACCTCTTTATTTTCTTTATTACTTTTATATTATTTAACTCTTTAATAATATACCTACGGTTATAGAATATATTATTTATATCGTAGAAATAATTTTGAATATCTATAATTATTAATAACGAATAATTTTCTTTATTATTGAATTTAATTAATATTTTATTATAATCGGTTTATTATATTTTTATTATTACAAATTACTAGTAATTTCTTTAATAATTTTTAATTTTTAATTTTTAATTTTATTTATCCTAGTCTCCCTTATATTTAGAAATATCTAGGAGTTTTTTAAATTTAAAAAGTATTCGAGATCGTAAAAGAGTAAATTATTAAATATTTGAAAAAGAAGATAAATATAGGCCTATAATAATAATATTATTAAAAGTATTTTTATCGAATACTTAAAGTGAGAGTTAAAGTATAATTTAAATTATTACCTAAATAATAATATAGACTAGAGATTATATATTTAATATAAGAGAAAAAGAAAATATAAATAAGAATAAAATATCGAACGAGGAATTATTCTCGTTCTAAATATATAAGTAGTCGAAAGTATTTAAGAAACTAATAAAGTTTTTTTAAATTTCGGCGAGGAATTATTATATATAATCTTTGGGGTTAAAGGATTAATTCTTTATAATAATTATTCTAATACTAGAGAGTATTAACTAAGTAATTAATCTTTTATAATCTTAAGAGACGGGATTAATATCTAGTTATTTATTAAAATATAAACTAGGTTTATTAAACTACGGCCTAGTTATAATATAAAAATAAATTAAAATAAAAGATAAAGAACGAAAATTAAAGTAGAGTTAATTACTATTTAAATAAAAACTAGTATTACGCTGCGGAATAGGGAAGGGAATCGGCCTTTTTGACTCTATTCCCTTCCCTTCTTTAGGGAAGGGAATTTTTTTTGTATTAATATTTATCCTAATTTTTTGAATTCCCTTCCTCGATTTTCGAAAAAGTCAAAATTCCCTTCCCTGTTCCGCAGCGTAACTAGTATACGGAGTATTTATTTATTTTCTATTTTAACTATATTATTAATAGAAATAAAGAACTAGTTTAGATTTAAATTAAATCTAAAATAAATTAAACTAAACTAAAGTAAAGAAAACTATACTATAATAAATATAAATACTCTATAGATTTTTCGAGAGTTAATTTTAGATTATTTTAATATAAATTAATTAAGAATATTTATTTATTCTAATTAATTAATATCGAATTAACTCTCTTATTTAATAAAAGATATATAATATAAAAATTTATATTAATATCGACTATATAATATAGTATATTTAATTCGATTAATTTTTATTTATCGTAAATTCTTTTCTTCAATAAATAATAAGTTTTACTATTTTATTTCCTAGGTTAATAATAACTTTATAAAAATATATTATCGATTAATATATATATCTCTAGAGTTATTAAATTACTATTATTAATATTCTAAATAAGAATTATATCGCCGTTAAAAATTCGAGATTTAAAATAAATTCTATTCTTGTAATTTTAGCCTCGTAAAAAAAATTTATAATCTCTATAAGAGAATTTAAAATACGAAAGCGAATCGTATTCTTATTTTATTTATTTAGTAATATCGTTATCGCTTAATTAGTATTTTAAATAATCTGATATTTAGATAATACCCGATGTGAATATATAAACAGGGCGCTGAACTTGATAGCTCACAACAAGATTTATTACGACACTTTCATTAGCGGCTACGCTCCGTATCTGACGTTACCGCGCCTTTTGATAGACTGGAACACCATGTAAGAATAAATTGCATGCAAGTTTGGTTCTTGATATAGACTAAATCATATACATAGTCTAATTGCATTATCTTGTGCTCGTGACAAATTGAACACATTACTTCGCCAAGCGTACACTGTCAGCCTTCAACTCTTCCTGTATATCCTTCAAAGTCATCTCCGTATCGCTTATGTAGCAAAACTTGCCATCGTCGGAGCCACCGATGATCCGGCCAATGTCGGTGTAAGGTAATTCGGCCGTAATGACGGAGTCTCCAGAGTCACCGCCTTCGCAGAAGAGCTTGGGAGAGCCCCAATCGGCAATGACGACCCATTCAGAGGTCTCTACCTCCCTCCTATCCTGGCTATCTGGTAGCCTAACGTCTGACTTGATATGACTGATGTAGCTGAATACTAGAGAGTTAGGACCGTGGGTGCCGCCTGTCTTGAACACCTTGTACTTGGATATATCGTCATCATCGATTGCGAGGGGTAGCGTTTTCTTCGAAGGCTGAACACTCGAGATAGACGCTGTCTTCTCAACTCTAACTTCAAATCCACCTTTTTTGAACTAATGAAGAGTAAGTTGTTAGCCTCTGGTTATCTCGTATATAGGCAAGAACTAAAGTTTCTTACCGTATTAGGCTTTAGAGGCCATGCCGCGTCAATAGGTTCAAGTACCGCCCAATCCCTTGAACCCCCTTGGATAGTCGTCCCTGACAGCCCGGATGAGCGGTATACAAATCCACATTGTCGATGTTCCGTTGGTATACTTGATTGGGAGAGGCTATTCTGCCATTCGCTCTCAGCGGCTTTGGCTTCACGAAGTTCATCCTGGGTATCCTGAAGCTGACCCTCTAGATTGACGTGATCTTGTTGCACAAAGACTTCGCCTGTAAGCCGGTATTGTAGTTTCTGAATTCGAAGCTTGAGGCGCTTTATTCTATTTGCCTGGGCCTCAATTTGTGTTTTGCATTCCGCTAGAGAGTCTGCGAAGGATTTGTCGCAAGGAGCAAAGACTCTCAAATCTAGTACCACATTTAGGAACCTGTCACAAATCATACTAATGAGAACTTACTTTCGCCGCGACTTACAGGCGACTCGCTATTGGAAACGCCGTGATGAGTAAAGAGGATTCCGTTCGAAGATTTGCCACCCCTAACTATATTGATATGAAGACCCAAGGTACTGGTTTTTCTCGTCTGGCTACCTGGGGCTACTTCCACCGAGACCATACTTCCAAGGTTGATTTTTGGGACTGGACGACCGTGTAACTTCTGATTCAAGCGCTGTGCTTGACCTTCTCGAACGCTGACGAAGAGACAATCCGACCAAGTAGGGTCGGCGGCAAGGCAGTCGGATAAGATACTAGCCTCAAGCTCCTCCCGGACCTTAGGCCCGCATTTTCGAAGGTAGACAACAAGAACAACAGTGTTCTCTAGATAATGACGACTCCAGCCTCCCCGGACGACATTGATCATGGACCATTCAAGTCCGAAGTCAGCCGTGGACTCTTTGACGATGGCTTTCCAAGTTGGCGCCACGGATATCGCTGGATCAGCCGGATGAATGGGTAGCATAGGCCTTGGAGTGTAGAAGCGGAAGTCCTCAGGGTGAGCTCTTGACGAGGGACCCCACATGATGTTGTTCATAAGAGATTGGGGTTGAGAGGAGAAGTTTACCTGAGAGCCGTAGTATCGAGCAGAGAAGTTCGTTGGAGAGTAGAGGTAACGGGAAGAGAGTTTGACTTCAGAGTGAGCGCGTAGAGGTCGAGCAAGTGGATATGTTTGTGTATGTGTGTCCCAATAAGTGTTATGATGGTAATAGTGTTCCTGATAGTAGATATCTATCTTAGCGATTCTAGAAGCCGAAGAATAACCGCAGGAAAGGAAAGTGTGCCGACCGGAAAAGATTCAAGGATTCTTACGTACCTTGCGTGCCTCGTTGGTAACATTATCACTGAATACTGCACATACATCGACATCGAGGATTTGTGCAGTCACAGTCATTATCATAGTAGACATGGTTGTTTCTACCAAAACATTTAACATTGTCAATGTGTTAATAGTTAACAAGTCCACTACCTATCGGCCCCACTCCACTTTAGGATTAGATCAGTATAACTCTCCACCTTAATCGTTACGAAAACAAGGTTAGGACTTCTTTCAAAAGCCCTCATACCTCGAAGGGACCTCTAGTAACAGGTAGATAGCGAGCGCCTTAAGAAGCGTTCAGTATTAGGAAGATAGTAACCGCGTCGATCAATCCTATGGTTGGGCAAGGACTTTTGATCTAATCTAAACAAACAGTGTATAATGACTTTGAAAGCGTAGGGTAGTAAGCTAGGTAACGATGCAATCGTGGTTGTGTTATTCGGAAAAGAGCGAGGGAGATGTTAAATTAGACCTTTGGCTAGCGGGGACCTACTACTAACACTTTTACTTCACTCGTAAAACGTCCTTATGTATGTAGAGCGCGAAGAGAGTAACAATCTACAAAGTGATCCTAAACTCAGGCTGAAGTAAAAGAGGAAGATGCGTGGGAACTTACTAGGAGACTAAAACTCTTAATTCCTTACACACCTTCGGAACGCATAGTCGGACTTCTAAGCCAACGCTCCCTCTCCATCTACTCTCTCTGCTGTACCTCCACTCGCTGCTATACCTCCGCTCGTAAAGATTTGAGCTCTTCCTCCTTGCGGGTAGAATCTGCCTTGAATTCCTCTGTTCGCTGTTCAATATCCCTTAAACGCATAGCGGCTCTCTCCCGCTGTTCTGCCGATTTCTGCCAGGACTTCTCCCGCACCTGAGTAGTATGTAGCTGGTCTAGCTCTTTCGACTTCTTCGCGCGGTCTTTCTGCTCCTCCTCCAGCTTTTGCTCTCGCTTCTCCTGGATGATAGCCTCGACACGATCCTCCATCAGGCCCACGATTTATCTTCATCTTAGCCTTTGCCTTTGCCTTTTGTATGAGGAGAGGAGCCGCGGAGAGATCTGAATTGCTTAGCCAAGTAGCCCATCTACTCTTCTACGATGGTCTTCCACTCTGCCTCAGTGAAACAAGCTGGCTGGGCAAGGTATTCTGCCTAGACTTTGTAGCCGCGAGCGTATTCGGCGAGGTCTTTGGGGGAAAGGACGGTATGGGGTTATGGGTCGAGGGAGGACGAAGTGGTGGGTTATACCATCGCAGTGCCTGTTAGAGTAGGCGTAAGGGTGGGAGGTAGGCTTCTAGGGTATAGTTAGTAAGATAAAGTGAAATTTTTAGCTGGTTGTCACTGGGACAGATTACCTATAGTGATTGCTTCTTTGGAAGGAGTTGGTGAGAATAAGAGGGGCGTTAAAACAAAGAGACTAGGTGAGAGCCTTCGTCGGTCGTTGTGTTATTGTGTACGTCTTATGGATGAATAGACATCTCGGATTCCAATCTCGTGGTGATTAGTGATTTGAGAGTGTGGCAGCTATAGGGCAGACCGTAGTGTCTTAGACTTCGTTCTACGAGCTTCTAGAGTTGTTCTAGAAGAAAATAGTATTGATCCAAGCATGGAGACATGAGTACGGAAGCGAATTCACAAAGCCTTTCACGAGAATTATCCACCCTACTACTAACTTCTAGAAATATCGAAAGAGAAGGAACGGACATATTGGACGTGTATTGGACACGTCACGGATGAAAGAGAGACAGTATAAATACTTTGATTTATGGGCTTGACGCGCTGCTCATAAACTTACATATTAGTCGCCAGTATTCTTGTAAAAGAGAGAGTAGATATACGAGTAGACAAGCGTGATTTCGCGCAGGAGGCCCGTAATTACACTATACAGAATACTACTCTTTAAGGAAAATAAGGTACCTAGGTAGTAGGTAGTACCGGAAGCTTTATAGATAATACTTTACATTATACTTCTCTCCCCAAAACAGGATAGATAACTTAAGAGAAGAATCTATACAGTATTCTTAATACGATCGTATATATCACTTAGCTATAAGCCGCCCTTATGAATAAGCGATAGTCTAAACTAATAACTAATTATACACACAGAGCCTAACCGGTTGTCAAGGACTAGACTTACTTCTTCGACTCTAATTATACTCTCGCTTACGCTAGCTAATACTTTACTCGCAGAGTTAAGGTAATTAAAGCGATATAAGAAGCGGCTCGATAATATCGGTCAAGTATATCTAGTAAGAATTGTGAATAAGATTCCCTTTCTAGAGATTACGTCTCGGGCTATACTTTAGCCACTGGATCTTTATAAGATAATAGTCCCGGGGTATCGGCCTCTACTCGTATAAATACCTAGCTAGTACTACTCCCAATTAATCTTTCTAATACTATAAGTACTCGTTATAAATCTTAGAAAATAAGAGTATAAGTAACGGTCTTTGACTATTACGTAGACCGTCTCTACGATATCTTAGGCTTCTTTTTTCAGGAATATTATCTCTCGACCACTTTCGTTAACGCCGGAGATATACGAGATACGGAGATATATACTAAAGTTATTCTTTTAAACCTAATTAGGTAGTCTCACACTTTAATATAAAATTTCCTAATATAATTATCCTAGTATTATTATTTTTGAATAAGTTATTATTTAAATTATTTTATATTAAATTATATTAAAAAGTAGAGAGAATTATAAACCCTCTATAATTTAAATATTATAAATAGTAACTATAAACTCTATTCTTTACTTAGTAATCTATTCTATATTAAATTATAATTATTTCTTTAATTTCTTAAATATATTAAATTTCTTTAAATTTCTTTAGAGTAAAATCCGCTCGTTGAATTTCTTTAAATTAATATTTCTCGTTTACTACGAAATCTTTCAATAATATATTTAAAAATAAAATCCGAAAATTATATTTAATTCCTTTTATTTTATTTATTAACTATTAAAATATTTATATTATCTTATTTAAAAAAGTAATAATATATTTTTAATAATAAAATTAAAGTTATTATATATTAATATTTATTTTTATAATATTATATTTCTAACCGAGTCTCTAGGGAAAATATAATTTATTGAAATTTTAATATTTATAAAAATCTTAAATTTTTTATCTCTTTTTCTTTTTTATTTTATTTTATATCGAGGCCGATAATTTTTATACTCTTTTTAGAGTTTTCTTAATATTTAATATATTTCTATCTCTATTGATTATTCTTTTAATTTTAATAAAACTGTAATTTTTCTTCGAATCGAATTTCGTTTTATATTAAATACTTTTTTAAATAATATAAAATATATAAAGTTTCTTTAAAATAATATTTATTCGAATAAAATTAAATCTCGATATCGAAGATCTAAGACTTTGAATAATTTATATATATTAAGTATTTATTTATTTATATATAAATTATTATTGAATTTATTAATAATATTTTATAAACTTTATATATTATAATAAATCCTATATTTTACTATTTCGATTAACTTTATTTTATAACGAGAAGATACTCGTTATTTTTTTCTATTAATAAATGAATTTTAATATAACGGAAATAGTATATATAATTATATTAAATATCTATAAATTCGAGTTCTTTAAAGTACGAGTTAAGAATTAAATAATCGAGATAAACTAGATATTAAATATTGTATATAAAAAGAGTACTCGTTATATTTTTATAAATAATTTTATTAATATCGAGTAAAGTAATATTTAATTACTCCGTTATATATATTATTTCCTTAAATAATTTAGAGATTTTAGTTAGAATATTATAATCTCTATCTTAATCTTTATTTATATTATATTTTATTAATTTATAAAACTTTATTTAATTATTACTCTTTTATTATTTATTAAATAAAAAATAATCTCTTTATTATAAATAAAATAATAGTTCTAAATTAATAATTTATTTATTTAAAAACTAGTTCGAATATTATTATAATTAAATATTTTAAAAATTTAATAAATTTAAAATTTAAAATTTATTAATTAATATATATATATTTAAATAAATTTTAGAAAAAAAGATTATTTACTTTACTAAATAATAATATCGATATTAAGAATTAATTATCGAAAAATATTAATTAAATTAAAATAAAATATTAATTTTAATTTAAGTTTTAATTTTAAGAATTTAAAAGCTTTAAATAAAGAGTTAATTTTCAAATATCGAAATCGTAAAAGTAATTTATAATAGTTATATTATATATTATTAAGGATTTAATATTAAAATTTCAAATTTCAAATTTATTATTTCTATAAATCTTGGATATTAATATTAATATATTAATAATTGTAGAAAATAAAATAAAGATATTTATACTCTCGAACTCTAAAGTTTCTATATTTAATATTTTTTAAAATTAAAAATATAATTTCCTAAACGACTCTCTTAAAAAATAGTAATAATTTAATATATAATAATAAATTAAAAACGATCGTATTATAAGAATATTCGAGTATTAATTAAATATATACTTTATAAATTATTTTTATAATAATTTTTAATAACGAATCTTCTCTTAAACTAAATATTAATAATATTATTTAATATTTAATAATTTTAATATATTTAATATATATAGATTATTTATTTATATATAATATTATTTCTTTTCTCTTATTATTAATTTATTCTCGTTAATATCTATTTCGTTTAGAATTTTTTTTTATTTAATAATATAATCGAGAGTATATTTTAAACTATATATTATTCCGATTTAATCGAATTTATTAAATTAATTTCTATATATTTAAATTAAATATAAATTAATAATAAATAAAATTTTTTAATTATTTAAATAAATATTAAAATTGAAGATTTAATTAATCTCTAAGATTTTTAAATTTATAAATAAAAAGATAGTTATTATAATTTACTAAAATTTTATATAATAATTTTATATATTTATTAATATTCTTTTTAATTCAATTATAAAGATTTTAATAAATAATATTTTATATTATTATATTATTTTAAAAATAAATATTTTGAATAAAATTAGAATTATAATATTTATTATAGATTCTTTAATCTACGTATATATATATTTATAATATATTATTTAATATTTTAATAATATAAAACGAGTAATTAAAGAGACTTATTATAAAGAAATAAAGAATATAAAAACGGGTTAATATTATATTTTAAAACAGCGAAAAGTATATTCTTTATTCTATCTACTAGTAGAGGGCTCGTCTATATGGCGGAGTCTCGCGGCTAAGTCAAACGAGTCCAATTACTACCAGTGGATAGGATCATACCTAGTTCGAAAATAGTGAGACAAAGAAAATGGGGCGCCTCGCTCTAGTGAGGTCATGGATTTCTAACAGCGTCAAACGAAGAATTACTAGAATTGCACGTCAATCTTAAGGGTGGGCGAAGAGGAGACTCGTGGAATCATTAATACTAATGATTATATTTGCAAGAGCGTACTGTCTCCAGCTGCTCAGCAGATACCTGCGCTATTACACTTCGCTCCGGAGGGCAAAGAAAACGAGGAACCATGAACATAGTAGGTAGTCAAAGCTTCTAGGGCTATCCCTCCCTTGCACGAGTTTGCGCCTGACGTCGTACTTTCGAAAAAGCAAGGGGAAACACAAGATGAATGTCCTTGTAATAGCTAGAAGTATCAGAAGGAGTGCAAAGTCATAGGTAGAGTTGGAAAGTGTATACTGGCTAATACCTGGTCACCTAAAGCCTAGAGCCTTAGTAAATGAAGAATATAAACATGAGAATCCAGATAAATACATATCACGTGGCGATAAGTATCCGTGAGATATTTATCTTTGTGTAGGATTTCACAAGACCAGACTCTGTGTACTAAGATATTTTTCACTCGGATAATTTCAAGTCAAAGGGACAAGGCTTTTACGAGGAGTAATCACGATAATGGAATATCACGACAGCAAACGTTACCCGGGGACAGACCTATATACTACCGGGATAAACCTGTTTACTCCGGAATCTCCTACTCCTCTACATCATTCCACTGACTTCACAACGCCTCTACAAGATTCTACTACTCCTACTCAGCCATCATATCAACATCATAGAGCCAAATCTCTATCTGCTCTCGCTGATACAGGGAATGAATCAGGATTTCTTTTCCTACCCAATCGTCCTGCACTGGTTCTATCATTAACACATCAATACAAAAGATTCTCCCATCAATCCTTCGCCTCCCTCAGAGCGCCAGATCTAACAACTGTACACGATACAAGGTCGCATCTCTTTGATACAGGAACAAGCAACTTTGCTCCAACGCTACCAGATCCCAATTCAACACCCAAACACGTAAAAGGGACGACAGCACAAACTTTCACGACGCCACTAGACTTTGATACAATACCACAAGATCTCTGTTCTACACACCCAGGCTTGAATAGAACGCCAGTAGATTCCGACATCACACCGCCTGACTTCGATATCAAGCCGCTGTGGGACGAAGTCCGAGCAACAATAGCAGCAAACGCAGATCAATCTGCGGCGAGACGCCGTGAGATGGGCTCCTCAATACAAAGCCAGTGTCGGATCAGATTGGGGGTGTATTTCGAAGAGCAGCATATCGTGGTAGACATATCCGGTGTTTCTGATAGTCTTACTTCAAGGCTCGACAAACTCAAGCATAACACGGAATTCGAAGGCACGCCCAATTATACACGAGAAGAATTGTCTGCAGAAGAGATAGCAGAGGTAACACTCGATGTTGAAGACCCAGGTTCTCGTTTTCCACTATTGCAGCAATTGATTTTCCCGATTTCTTTCGGAGCAAAGCGGGCACCACTCTCTCGCCGTCACTTACCCCAGTCGTTGGGCCAAAGCTTGCAGACTTCTAAGAACCCCGCCCCCTCGTTACAAGAGTTAGTCATCAACATGAGCTCCATAGCGCCTAGCATACCCACGAACGACATGATAAGCGGGGTGTCTACTCGCGGATCCGCAGAGAAAGTGAGTGCAAGATCCACGTCGGATGCTCGGGAAGATATCCTTCATTCAGGCGGAGATGACATAAAGGGAGTGGTCTCATTCGAACTTAAGGTCAAGCGAACTTGGGGCAATAAGCTTCCAGACCCGGATATTGATATGGTCGAGGATATCAGTTTCCTCTACGCGGTTGCCGGAGATTCTCAGCAGCAAGTCTGTAACGAATGGGCAATTCAAGCACATAAAACTCTCACTACCCAACTTCGCGTCCGTCATTTCGGCAAGGGAGAGAACAAACCTAGCCCTTTGACGGATATGTTCTGCTTTGGCTACCTGGTTCTCAAATGTACTGTCGAAATTTGGGAAATGAGCTATGAGCCCGCTCTATCGGCCGCAGTCCAAGTCCATCATAGTGCATTAGGTATACGCGGTCCACCACTGAGGAAATCTCAACCCCGAGCCAGACCACGAAACTACGACTCGAATCGCTCATCTGCTCAATTCGTAATCCGCAAGTTGGGCGAATTGAGCTTCGGAAAGCTAGAGGACTGGCAGACGTTCAACGAGGTCCATAAGATTGTGATGAGATGGGGATTGGTGCATTGCGAAGCGTATGTCAAGAACGTACATCAGTATTGCTTGAGCAAGGGCGCGGATGATTTGAAAATGTCGAAGCAGGAGATGGAGACATACTGGAGTTCTTCATGATTGTCTAAGCGGAGGAGAGGGCGCATGCGTTGTGAGATTCGAATATCATAGCCTGATTGGCGGCTTGGATTTGTTTTGAAGGTTGAATGCGGCCAGAATTCATGCATTGATGAATTCAAGAGTAGCTACCTTAGAACGCTAGAATAATAAAAGACATGAACTTCAACTAATCTATTTACTTAGAGTATCTAGTATATGAAAAAAAAAACTCCTTCGTAATATTAAATAGAGTCTGAGAAGGTAGAATACAAAGATTTGGATCCGCGACTAAAACGCTTATATTTGTCCTATACTACTAATTATATTAATTTCGTAATAGCGAATTAGCGATAGAGAAGTAGAGGGTATATCTAGAGAGTATTATAATATTCTAATTGGAATAAAATCTCTTAACATTTATTTCTACTTTATTATTTATTAATTACGACTACCTAAATTATAATTTAATTACTTTTTTTAAATACTCTACTCTCTTTGAATTATTAATTATTAATTATTAATTACTTTATTAATAAATTATAATATCTCTTAATAAACGACTTTAGAAATATCGATTTAGTATTTTTTATCTCTTTTAAAAATATTTAGAAATAATTCGAGGCGCTATATAATACAAAGATATTATAAAATTAATATATTATAAATTTAATATATTATAAAATTAATTATTAGACTAGAATTTAAATACTAGAATTTTTAATTTCTATAATAATAATAATTATAACTAGGGGTAGATATATAGTTAATAATAATAAATAAAGAAATTCGAATAATTAAATTAATTACTCGGGCTAGAAATATAAAAAAAAGTATTTTATAATTTTTACGAGAAAAAACTTCGAGTATAAAATTAAAAAAAGTCTTTAATAAAGATTTATTATTAAAAGTAAATTAACTATAATAAATTATATTTTAAATTCGAAATTATATTCGAAGTTATTTATTAATTAATAGTTATATAATAATTAAAAGTAATATTAATCTCGATTATAATAATATTATAATAATATTTAGTAATAATAATAACGAAAAGTATATTATTAAAATTATAATTATATATAAAAATAAAATGTCTAATATTTAATAAAGTAATAAAACTAACTTTTTAGAATATTAAAATTAAAATTAAAAATAAGAATAATTAATAAACTTCGAGTATAATTAATATTTAATTATTTAAATTATAGAAATAATAATAACTTTACTCGTTAAATATAAATATTATAATTTAATATATATAATATAAAGTTCTCGTTTAATTAAATTTTAAATATATCTTTACTCTACGCCTCGACTCTTTTATTTATAATAATTTTTAATTAATCGGGGTCCGATTAAAAAATCGAAAATATATTATATATAATTAAAATATTAATATTATTAATAACTCGATATTATCTCTTAATTTAGAGATAATATTTTATAATAGAAAGAAATTATCGAAGATTGTTATAAAATAAAATTATATATTTAAATCGAGTATTATTTTATTTATAACTAAAGTATTTATATTTAAGAAAATAGATATTATTTAGAATAAAATGAATTTCTATCGTTTTTAGAAATTAAATATTACGCGTTATACGCGCCGTAGAAGATAGAAATAATAGGTATATCTAGAGATAAAGCGAGTATCTTAAATAAATTAAATAAAGATATCCGACTAACGGTTATTTAATAGTAATATATATAGTTATAAAGTATCTTGTACTAGTAATACTATTCCTCTCTTTTTTCCTAGACATGCTTCATTGTTTTAGTATTATTCATGTTTTCTCTATCTCGCTATATAGTTCTACACTACTGCTAAGTAGTTAGGCATTGGCAGGGTGCCTCATTCGTGCTATTCGACTTGCAGCTTCTCCGTATCATTTCTCTTTCCCTTTCTCATTTCATCCCCCCAAATTCTATTAGGAAAAGATGATTAATTAAATCGTACGACTTTCACCTCTTAGTGAGTTGTCCTGTGCTCCCGTCTGTTTACAACTCACGCGGCTTGGCTAGCGCTGGCTGCTGCCATCTGCCGACCACATGTAAATAATACAACACAGTATTTGGTGGCGCTTGCAACACGATACTCCACCACATTACAGGATTGCGAGCACAATCATCCCCCTTATCCACAGACCCGTCTTCTGTCCTTTCGCCGAAATGGACGCCCCTCAGGCTGATTTCGAGGTAATGAAATTGATGATAGAGCAATTACAACTCGCAAATCAAGAACAACAGAAGCAGCTACAGGATCAGAAAGTTCAGTTACAAGATACCACTCTCGAGGAGCTACTGGAGTTTTGCAATGACATCTATAACACATTCTCGGTCCAGCAGATCAAGGCTTGGACGACTGGAGGCTCTATTACCAGTCCACAGAAGAAGCCATGCCCCAAACTACTACGTGAGTGGCGAGATTTTCCGTGTGAGAGGCACAAGGTATATCAGAAGCTTGACACAATTCCTTGGGAGCTAGACTGTTTATGAGCAAAGAAAGACTCAAAGGAGTTGGGATTATTATACCTGGCAAGAGTATTGGTAGCGGAAACAACCTCAAGGAGTTTCGGCAGAATGCTGTTGAGAACCTTCTATGTTACATCGCCGATACTCTAGCCAAAGAAAAGGGATACACAAGAGCGTTGGGACTCAAGCAAGAGATTTACTCCGATGATCACAGCAACACGCTCCTGCTGTGCCTGTTGTAACAACTGCCAGGCCTCGGCAAATGGCGTAAATTTTGAAATTTTGACCAAAGCCTCAAGGAATCCAGGCGACTTGAGGATGTCCTGACCAAAGTGCTGTGTGATGTCTGGTTCCCTCAGACTCCAGGATGACTTCTGTAGATCACGGAGCCGTGGGCCAATTCTATTCCACGTCTTTCGCACTAATTGAACGACCTCTTTCGTTGTTATGGCTAGGGCTCGATCGAAGTCGTGGGAAGGGAATTCGCTCTCGAAGGTACGTTTAGCAGCGTCGTATTTATCTAGAGCAACGTATAGTAGCTGGGCGGCTATACGCTCTAGGAGGTCGATTTAGTTACGAAGCTGCTCACTTATGCGCTGGCGAAGCTCTTGTCGAGAGAATATTATGAAAGAGGTAGAGGCAGAGGCAGAGGCAGGGCCAGGACCAGGGCCAGACGTGTTATCAGCGGAAGGAATTAGGAAGCAGTACTGTGTAGAAAAGGGTATACCTTTCTCGAATCGTAGGATCATAGCTATGGATAGCTGAAGAGACAGACGCTGGTAGTCCTCTCTCTGGAAGCAAGTCTTCTGCGCAGGCCCATACTACTCGATAAGGAGTTATGGCTGCACGTTCTCCTCTAAGCATGAATTGTATACGTATGGTCTCTGTTGAGGCAGTTGTAATTGGGCCAAGGTGCTTTTTTCGTTGCTCTTACTCTCGCTTCTCCTGCTCTGTTACTGGGGGAAGGCACCCGAAAAGGTAAGACCGGGGTCAGGCAAATCCACAGAAGCTGGACTGATTCGGTCTAGCCCATAGCGCTCCTTCTGATGCTGCTCTATAGTATATAAGGGGTCTGGGTCGTCGTTGCCGTTTTTTTCAGATCCAGACATTACTAAGGCGCTGAGGTAATGAGTGTGGAATTATTTCTCGAAGCAAGTCTTCAGTCGGCCGCAGTTTTGACGGACCCGAGAGCGAACTTTTACCTTGAAAGACGATATGGAGACAGCGTCGAAAGCTATAGTGTTCCATAATGTGGTTGTAAAGTTGATGGATTGTTTGCTGCGAGTATGAGAGCTGGAGAGCTAAGATTCATGCCAAGTCCCTTGTCCAAGGTATGATTTTGACCGCACTTCCTGAGGGCCCCGGAGCTACCCCGGAGCCGCCCCCGGGAGATCCTAGTGCCTAAAACCACTTTTGAACATGACGTGGACTGGGCTGAGATTTGGGATTCACAGATTATGGTTGTGTTACCACTCGTGTATAGACATATCGACATACACATTAGCGCGAGTCAATAGGGATGGTACAGAACAACAGACAACAAAGGCTTATACGTCTTGGTGGCTTGGAAGGATGATGATTAAGTCTGCTAGAATAGTTCTATGGATTTCTGCTGGGCAGTGGCTGATGACTTAAGAAACACCCAAACAATATCCTGCTGCCAAATACAGCCATCAGTAATAAGTACTACCTAACCCCCATTACGCCTTAACCAGGACAGCCTATCCCTTCCTCTTCCTCCTTCCTCCTTGCGCAAGCCTATACGAATCCCACCTCTCAAGCCAATTGAACCCCTCCCTCCCCTCTTCCTCGCCCAACCTCAACAGCCTCCCCACCGCGCCCTCACACGCCTGCATCACTATCCTCCAACACGCTCCATGTCCATCAGTACCCCAACACTCCCGCACAACCTTCTCACACAGGCACTTGCCGCATAAGCAGCCGTAAGCGAGGAAGTACGCGTGTGCCATTTCGTGCACGAGCGTTCTGAGGTATATTGAGAGTCGTAAGTGGTAAAGGGTTCCGGTAGGGAGAGAGAAGCGAGCATGGTTGGTACTCTCAACTTCAACCCCAGCCCTGTCTTCGTCTTCGCCGCTAGCATTACTAGCCAGCCTAGGAGCCTCACTCGCAGCCCCGTCTTCGCTCGTGCCTACAGTAGCAGCACCGTCAAGCTTAGTAGCCTCATCCCTAACTATATCTCCGCTATTACCATTGCCATCGCTAGCAGTGGGAGCGGCAGTAATCCTGGTAGCCTCGCCCTCAGCCACATCTTCGCAATCGCCAGCAGTAGCAGCAAGCTCAGTATCTTCATCCCTATTCCCCTCCTCGCCATCGCCAGCAGTAGTAGCATCAAGTCCGCAACTCCTGCATCTCTCGCAGTCCAACCTAGATATGTCTCTGTCTCGTGAGGCTGGATACTAGTCTTCCGCGCCCACATAACCCTTGCAATACCCACACCCTTATTCTCAGCCTTAGTCAAGCCGAGCAGACCGCCAAACAGTAAGCGATCTAGTATTCCGGCAACGTGTTTGATGTTGTAGGGAGCTTTACCTGCTCTCAGCCGTGCATTGTAGAGGTAGGGGAGGTAATATCGCTATTGCGTGAGCGCATGCTTTTGGGAGGGGGTCAGGTTGTGGTTATTGGCCCTGTCCAGCCTTGTCGTCTGACGGAGAAATGAGAGAACCTTGGATTACAATGCATCCCTCGACGAACTCGACCTAGTTATAAAATAGCTGCTTGAAGAAGCCCGTACTCGTGAAGCCGACGTCCAGCGACAGATAGATATGGTGGAGTTTAAGGGCTACGAGCCGCTTCCCGCTACGATAACTACTTCTACTATCCCAGCTCATACCCATGATGAGAATAAGGATGGAATACACGCTCAATTACTCCAAGACGAGCCGATTCTAGCTACAGAAATTACTAGCTCCTCAACTACCTCTTAAAAGGTTAGTATCTGGGCTCGAGTATCTTAGTATACTCCGCAGGAATCCTATATCGTGCGGTTAATATAGAGTCGCATTTGGGAACAAGCATTTGTTTACCTCCGGTAGTAAATTCGGGCTATATGACCAATAATATTCAACACTATACCCTAGGCCTAGCCCGAGCGACTATTAATCTTGAACGTCGCCACAGCGATTGGAGTTATTATAATCCTAATTATTTTCTTTAATCTTTTATTAAGAAGAACCTTAGTATCTATCGCTAGCGCCGGCGCTATAGCCCCTATAATTATTTCTATAACCTAGCTCCTCTCTACGACGTCGAACTTCTATATCGTATCCGACCCGTAGCTCTTCTCGACCCTAGAGTATAGCTCCTTAATAATATAATTCTATAAAGGATACCGCGTCGGTAAGATATTATAAAGTATACGGCGGCGTCGTAATATAATTTCCTCCCGATCTCGGTCGCTTAGTTCTCGATAACGTGTGCTATATACCTAGTAGTGTATTAATACCGACTGAGAACGTCATCTCGCTCGGCCGCTTGATGGCGTAGGGTATTAGCGTTGACGTTATTGTCGCTTCTAGGGGTGCTGGTGATAGCGAGGAGGAAAAGGGGGTTAAGACGGGCGTGCGACTATCTGGGTTGGGTGTTGTGGCGTGGTTGGAAGATAATTTACTATTTAGATTAAGTGGGCTAGTGAGGGTTAATTAGGACATACTGGGGCTGCAAGGGCTGCGTTTATAGAGGAAAGTCAAAGAGGACAGTGTTATCTAGAAATACTTCAAATGCTTTTGACTTTCGTGTCGGCTGGAGAGAAAATGGACTTCAGGAGCCGCGCCACGAGGAGTCCGTATTCGAATACATGTTATGGGGTATCATCCATCGCTATGCCCAGTCCCCTACCAATGTAGTAAAATACTACCAGCTCGTCATTGCTAGTAACCCGCTCAATCATCTAGGAAGGTCAAGCGCTTATGATTCACCAGCTTTCCTCTTCTTGCTTGGACTTCCACTCTGTTCCACCGCCGTCTCAGCGTCATCCTCCCCCTCAGCGTCATCCTCCCCCTCAGATTCCTCTCCGTCTTTAGCAATCGTGCCGGTAATCTGGTTGGGGATGTGCCCGGCTTGAATTCGTGCGTTAATGGTGGTCATCATGTCCACTACCCACCACTTCCGCGTCAACACTCCCCAGTCAAGCACGTTGTCAAAATCATGCCGGAAATTTCTTGAGTTTTCGGTGACTTCCATGGCATATGCGTTCACTGTGTGCATGTGGTATATCGTGTGGGCCCCCTTCTCTTTTGGAAGGACCTCGGCCCAGTGTATACTCAACGTGGCTAATGTGGGGACCAGAGACACCGAAAAGACAACAGATTTCGTGTCAGCGCCTGGTGTCGTGATTTCATGGCCTGATTCGGACAGGAGATGACGAATCGCACTGACAAGGGCGGCGCCGCCTCTTGCCGACTGGCACTTGACGATCTCTGTCGTACCACTTGTCTTTGCCTCAACCAGCGCGAAAGGATGCCACATCCCTTTGGAGATGCCCGCTTGCCTTTTGTATATTTCATTGGCACGTTGGCCACCAGGAGTGAAGGGATTCTTGGAGAGACCGTAAAGGATGTCTGGCTTTGGGTTTTTGATTCGTTGGTTTCTGTTGAGTAGCGTTGCCCATGTTTTATCACCTGAAGTGTCAACTTTCGGTATCGACCCTTTCTCGAAAGGCTGGTTCCACGCCTCGTCAAGATCGTCTTCCTCCCAAGTCGTCTTCTTCCACGCTGCGGGTATCAAGTCCGTACCCTCTTGGACCTGCCTGTCCCGCTCATCCCGTATCAATTTAGGCCAGACCTTTTTCATGTAGGTGTCCTCATTCCTTCGCTCATAGAGGTTCCGAGCTTTGCTCACTCGCTCCGCCGACTTGTCCTCCATCCTTGAATTCCTCTCCCCCTTTATGATGCCTTTGGCGAATTCCATGACTTCTGGATACAGGCCGAGTACGTCGGCATTGAGAGGCATGTTGTTGCTGGCTAGTAGCATGTGTAGTGGCCAAGGGGATGTGGTACTTGTTGTCCCGGACTTCGAAGACTTTCGGCCAGAAGCCGATGGTGTAATCGGGTCCGCCATGTTGCCGTTGAGTAGGCGTAGATTTTCTTTGGTGAGAGGGAGAGAAGAGGTAGACGGAGGAACGATGGTTGAAGCGAGGTTTAGGGAGGGTGCGGAGGGGTCGTCGAGTTTGAGAGGGTCGCTCTGCCATTCAAGCTCGTCAGTATGTACTCGACGCGTAGAACTAAGGTGTGATTAAGCATTCACCTTGGATGGAATTCTATGCCTCCTCTTACGATCGTATCGATGGTAGTGATGTTGATACTGACCTTCCACCTGCAGGTTTGGCTTCTAATTCAGGTCATGTAAGCCGACGGCGACCGAGGAGAATGAGAAAGAGAGGCGAGAGGAGAGAGAGGAGAAGAACAGACCTCTCCTAAGATAGAGCGTTTCCTCTTCTTTTCCATCAGCGACACCGTACTAACAGGGTTTGTATTGGGGAGCAAGTTCAAAGTCACGGTGTGGGTTATCAACTAATCACCTCAGTGCGGGCGACTGTTGGCTTCTTAATATCGATGTCGTGTGAATTTGGGTGTGAAAGAAGGGAAAATATAAAATGTGAGTTAAGGAAGAAAAGAATTCCTTCACTCCAGTATTCTCAAGTAGACAAGTATATATCGGGTGTATATAGGGTGAGGGTGTTGCGTGTGTTGAGGCGCGCTGGGCTGCGCCAAGTTTTAGGGCTAATCAATCCCCGCAGTAGCGCTTGTGTGGCTTTTGTGGCTTTTATAGCTCGTGTATTAGAGGGCTCTACACTTAGGATTCTAAAATACACGATAACTTCCGAGCTTTGAATTCGGAATCTATTATAGACTATAAAGAAAGTATTAATATTTTGAAATTATTATATCTTTTATATTATTATTATAGTTTCTTTCTTTATTAATAAAATTATAAACTCGAAATATATTATTTTTTATTTATATATTCTTAATACCTCGAAATATTATATTTTTATTATAAAGTAGAATTATATTAAAAATATTATTATAAATCTCTATTAAAAGAATAAATTAAACTTTATTACTAGTTTTATTTAAATTAAATTAATATTAAATTTTAATATATTAAAATTAAATTCTTTATAAAATAATTAATATTTTTTATATTATATATTATTATATTTATTTCGTATAAAATAATAATAATAATAATAATAATAAAATAATATTATATCTCTATTATATTTCAAAAGCGATTATATTAATTAATAATAAAATATTAATTTCTAAACTAAATAGTATATTTATAGAAATATAATTAATTATAGGATTTTTAATTTAATTAGAGTATTAATACCCGCTCGCGAGTATCGAAATAAAGTTAATTATTTTAAAATATTTCAATATTAATTAAAATCTTTATAATTATTTAAAATTATTTATAAATATAATAATTATTATTATTATTATTTTTATAAATATATATAACGTTACTCTTATTTCTATAAATATATTTAGGGTTATAATTATTTCTATTTCTATTTCTATAAATATATATATAATTATTCTTATTATTATAAATATATATATTATTAAAATATAATTATTTTAGTAATAAAATAGTAATAATATAAAAAATATTAATTATATATAGAGAATTTAGTTTTAATATTCTAGAATCTAGTTAAAATACTAGTTTTATTATAAAAGTACTAAGATTTAATTTATAAAAATAATATTTAAATTTACTTTTAATTTTACGAATATATAGGTTTATATATAAACCCAATAATCTATATAAATTAATTAATTAGATTAATATTAAATAACTAGTTTTTATAACTAAATTTATAAAATTTTTATAACTAAACCTATAAGTTTAGAACTCGACTACGGTTATATATAATAAAAAGGTTTTACTTTATAATTTATAGAATTTAGTAAATATATTCGATATATATCTTAGTTAAGATTTTTAGATAGGTATTACTATCTATATATAGAAAAATACTCTATATAATTATATTTAATAGTTCTAATAAAAGTTATTATAATATCTATATTTAATAATATTATTAAATTTAAAGATCCTAAATTTAGGTACTATAAATAATCGCTATAAATTAATTTATTTCGTACGTTTTAATATTATAAATAGTACGTTTTATTAATAATTCGTATACTTTATAATTATATATAATATTTATAAATTTTATATTAGTAGTTATTTCCCTCTTTTATACCCTAGTAATAAAGATTATATATAAATATTATCTTTAGGTTTACTCTATAACTTATAGAGTTATAAATAATAATTATAAATATCGGTTATTATTAATTTTAATCTCGTAACTTTTAAATTATTTTTAGTAATTATTAATATTAATTATAATTATATTTTATCCGCCGGCCTTTATATTATATATAGATTTAACTTAGTTATTTTATTACTATTTCCTTTTACTAGCTTTAAGACTATATATATTATTTATAAATATTTATTATAATTAAGTTTATTTCATATACTCTAAAACTATATATATTATTTATAAATACTCGTTATAATTAAGTTTACTTTTTATACTCTAGGACTATATACTATAGTTATTAATACTCGTTATAATTAAATTTACTTCGTATATTTTAAAATTATATATAAATACTTTTTAAATCCTTTTATTTTATAGTAAAATAAATTATTTCTTTATCGAGCCTCTTACTTTTTTACTCGTTATTCTTATATTATATTTTTCTATATATACTATTTATAGTTACTCGTTATAATTAAATTTACTTCGTAAACTCTAGAATTATATATATTCGTTATAAATACTCCTAGTAATTAAATTCTAACCTAAATACCCTGATGGATCCAGGCTGGATCCATGTGGGAACAATAGTTTTTCCGGGCCGGGGGGACCTGAATCCATGTGCCCTCTCGAGCGGAATCCATGTGCACGTTTAAGTTAAATTACTCAATATTAATAGAACTAAAAACCATGATAATTTCAGCGATTATAGAGTGAAGTCCGCCCTTTTTAACGCGCCTACTTTTATAAGAATCCGTAGAGTGAATATAAAGTTATTTATTTACTAACTTGGGGTTAAAAGTTGAAATTCCTATACTAGGTTTAACGTTTAGCGCTTCCGCCCGAGGAATATTAAAAAATAAAGTTCGGAATAATAATTTACTTTATATGTATGAAATATACGTATTTTAGCGCTGATTTTAAAAATATAAAAATTATCTAAATCGGGCCAGCGCCGGTAAAGATATCGATATATTTAGTTAAGGATTCTAGGTAATCTACTCTTTATCCTTTATATCTCGTACTATATATTTATAAATAGAAATATACTATATTTATAAAATATAGCGCTAGTCTATAATATTTAAATTAGATTTAATTAATTTATTCGGCTTAATAATTAAAAATATATATATTAAAATAATAAAGAATTAAAAAAAAAAAAAATATATTATTCTCTCGAGTAAAATATTACTATATTTATATATTATATTAAAGTATTATAAATATATTAACTCGCTAGAAAATATTATATTTAAATATAATCGATATTATATATTA
>JAABUK010003527.1_pt1 | contig 26428 bp, 34 predicted proteins | sample 5559141 | NCBI WGS metagenome assembly JAABUK01 (sample SAMN10711869, study PRJNA513367) | rock metagenome | isolation source: Antarctica rocks | place: Antarctica: Victoria Land, Pudding Butte nord | collected 2016-01-03 | reverse complement strand
GTTTCGTGAACGGCACGCCCGAACCGCCCGCGCTCGAACTAACCGTCTTTATCAACCCGCCCGAGCCAATCGCGGCATAGCATTTGTTCACGAAACCGGTCTCAAAAAGATTGACACATTCCGCGCGGACGAATCTCGTCACGATCAATCACACGGGCGAGAATTACAATGACCTTGAGTTTCTCCCGGTCACCGTTGAACCGTACGCATGGATCGGCGCAGGCGTAACGATTTGTCCGGGCGTGACCATCGGGCACCACGCGGCAGTGGCGGCTGGTTCGGTCGTCATGCGCGATGTAGCGCCACATACGCGTGTCGCTGGCAGTCCCGCACGGGCGATGCCGCCTAAGATCATAGCATCGGATCGGGAGCGCTACGGCACTTCTGCAACCAGCTCCTGATCGTCATAACGAACATTGCCGACCTAACGACCGACGTCGTGCGCCGCCCGAGCGCAGCGGGCGTCGGCGCGAGTATCTTGAGGAGCGCGCTCGACTCACGGCTCAAGAGGCTCGAGCCAAGCCCGCGCCTCTTCGACGTCGAGGATGACCGGCATCCGCGAGTAGATTCGTTCGGCGAACTCGTTCGGCGGCTGCGTAAGCGACGAACGCGACGGAAAGTGCCGTGCGCCTGTCCGCTCGACCGCGCGGCCGTCGGGCTCGCGATCGGATGGCCGCATCGCTCGTGAAGTACGGCTGAGCCGCCGCGTCGTACGTCGCCGCATGGCCAAACACGATAGGATTCGGCTCACCGCGCTCACCTCGGGCGGCGGTTGAGCGAGTAAAGTCGGCTCGGCCGACCTCGCGCAGGTCCTGCGCGGACTGCCTCAGCCCACCGATCCCCGGGTCCTCGTCGGTTTCGCCGGCAGCGACGATGCGGGCGTGTTCCTGATTGCCCCCGATCTCGCGCTCGTGCAGACCGTCGACTTCTTCACGCCGATCGTCGACGACCCGTACGACTTCGGCCGCATCGCCGCCGCGAACGCCCTTTCGGACATCTACGCGATGGGCGCGACGCCGATCTGCGCGGTCAACGTGGCGGCGTTCCCGATCGAGATGTGCGGCCCGGCCGTGCTCGCCGAGATCTTGCGCGGCGGCGCCGACGTCGCCCGCGAAGCGGGCGTCTCCATCCTCGGCGGCCACACCGTCAAGGATGAGGAGCCGAAGTATGGGATGGCGGTGACCGGGACGATCCATCCGAGTGCCATCGTGACGAACGCGGGCGCACGCCCGGGCGACGCGCTCGTGCTCACGAAGCCGCTCGGCACGGGTGTGCTCGGCAGCGCCCTCAAGCGCAATTCCGTCTCAGCCGCCGAGATCGCGGACGCCGTGACGACGATGACGACGCTCAACGCTGCGGCGTCGCGGGCGATGGTCACGGCGGGCGCGAGCGCAGGATCGCCGCCAGGCGGTCGATGAGCAGCGGCTCCTTCTTCCGCACTGCGACGCCCCGACTGCGGCTGTAGCGACGCAGGAGCCGGCGCACAAGCGAGTGCTCCGTCGGCGTTTCAAGTCCGGCCGTTGCATGGCGACTTGCGATCGCGGCGAGTCGCCGGCGTAGCGTCGGCAGCGAGAGGCCAACGGTCCCGGCCGCGAGACCGGCCGGCAAGCGGCCCCGCTGGGTCTCCAAGGCCTTGAGGTAGAGCGCGAGCGTCTGCGGGGCCGTTGGGAGCGGTGCGAGGCCGTGGCAGCCGCAGAAGGCTGCGAAGTCGGCCCGGTTGTGGGCGTAGGCGCGCTCGGTGGCCGGCGCGCGCGATCCGGCGTCGAGAGGTCGTGCTCAACAGCCGCGCGAGCTCCGCGAGGACCGCTCCGTCGACCTCGAGCGGCTCGACCGCGGCGGAGGCGTGACCATCAGCGTCGTTTTCGGCGATCGGGCCGACCTGAGAGCCGTCCGTAGGCGTTTCCCCACGCACGTCTCCCGCCGGAAAGAATCGCGGTTCCCGTGCCTGAGAAGGGGTTCTTCTCAGGCACGCACACGACGTTAACGTGTGAGACAGGACCGTCGCGCTCGCGCCCGGTACGCACGGATCATGCCGCTCCGGCCCCTCGACGAGCTCGACAACCTCGAGGAAATCGGGCTTTCCCGGCTTCTTCCGCTGCGGCGGATTTGCAGCTCGAAGGCGTGCCGTGGAACCGCGCGGTCAGGCGGGCGACACTGCCTTGCTTGCCATGCGCGAGCTGTCCGGCGCTACCGCGATCGGAACGCCCAGCAGCTCGCGACCCGTCGGCGCGACGCGAGCACCCTGCGCGACGATCCGATCCGGGCGGCGGACTCGGCGCGGGCGAAGATTGCGATGGCACTGCGGCGGGGGACGATGCAACGAGGGCTGTGCCAAATATGTGGCACTGATGACGTTATCGGGATCATCAATGATCCGCAGCGGTGGCGTGAGGTGGCGTGGGTCTGCCGGCGTGATCGCGACGTTGCTCGAGAGCGGCGACGTGACGAGGAAGCGCAGCTCGCCGCCAGCCGCGAACGAGCAGCGTGGGCCGAAGAACGAACACGGGTGCTTGCGGCGATCGAGCTTCTACCGCCGGACGTTCGGGCTCGACTTTACGAGCTCGCAGCTCGAGGACCGGCGGGCATCCGACTGTCGCCTGAGGCGCCGCTCTACATGATCGCTCTTATCAGAGCCTTTGAAGATGACTTCTAGCGCCATAGTGAGATAGTGACATAGCGCTAGGTTGAAGCCGTGTTCATATCTTTAACGAGGTATGACGTCTCGGCGTTTCATCCGGGTCTCGGCTGCACTAGAATTCGAATCTGAGTCGAGTTCCGAAGACGGCTTGAACCAATGTGTGGTTAGTGATAGGGAGACGTAGAGACGTAGCACTATCTCTCCGCCATGACCGGACCCCCCGCGCCGATCGTCAATGACGAGCCCCTCGATCTCGAGCTGCTTGAGCAATACGCGACTCGTTTGGCCTCCTACTCCAAGGCCAGCTCCGCGACCGCGACGCGGCGAGGCCGCTATCGCCGAGTCGGTGCCCGGCAATCGTTGCCGAGGCTCGGACTGTGAGCCGAAAGCGTCGAATCCTCGCGATCGTCTCCGGCAAGGGGGGCGTCGCGAAAACGTCAACGGCGCTCGCGCTCGCAGCGGAAGCGCATCGGCGTGGTCACTCGACGGTGCTCGTCGACTGTGATCCGATCGGAGCGGCAACGGATGGCTGTGGGATCGACGTCGTCTCACTTACGGCCTCCGGCCGCGGTCTCGCGGTCGCCCTCGCGGGCGGCCGGGTCGACGAGCAGCTCGTCGTCGGAATCGAAGGCTTCCGAGTACTCGGGGCGACGGCGGCGTTACTCCGGGCTGAGGCAACTGCCCAGGCGACGCTTCCGGACCGCCTCGCCTCGCTCGAAGCGGAGATCGTGATCGTTGACACGCCGCCGGGGTTCGGAGGGCTCGTGCGCGGAGCGATTGAGTTCGCGACGTCGATCGTCGCCGTCGTCACCGTAGAGCCGATGGCGACGCGGTCGCTCGACTATCTCCTGGAGCTGCTCGACACACTCGATGCACGCAAGCGCCTCGCTGGCGTCGTCCCAACGATCGTCGACGCGCGACGCGCGAGCCTCAACGAAGCGCAGCTGAAGGCTATAATCGCGCGTGGCCTTCGGCTGTTGCCGAGTATCCCGCGTGCGATCGCCGTGGCGGCGGCGCCATTTGCCGGCAGCAGCGTCGTTGCGGCGGCACCGCGGAGCACCGCCGCGGCCGCGTATAGCGACCTTGCTGACGCGCTGAAAATCTGAAGTCCGACTGGGAACCGATTCTATAGGGCTACGGTTCTATAGTGACATGGGGATCGGCCAACATCATGAGTTCACGACCTGGGTTCAGCGCGTCGGTGAGATCCTGACGGACGGCGGTCATCCGCACGGGGAGCTTCCACCTCCCCACGAGCGCAGCGTCCCGACCGAAGGCTCGACGCGAGTGTGGGTCGGGAAGAACAACTCGATAATCGTGGTCCGCTATGTCGCGCGGCCGGACGCGGTCGACGAGCATCTCATCGCCGGGACGTTCTATGCGCCCAAGAGCTCGAGCGCGGCAGGCTTCGAAGAGATGGTTCGGATGTACGCGATGACGGATCGCGGAGCCGAAGAAGCGGCCATCGAGTTCGCTCGATTTGGAGCTCGCGGATTCGAAGCGTTTGTCGATCCGAATGCGACCTGAGTCACGACAAGGGTACTTATCGCACGTCAGCCGCCGATATGTGAGCCAGGAAGTATTCTCGTAAAATCCATCAGCAAACGGGATGGAAAAAGGATACCTTCCTGAAAACGGGGGTGGCGTCGATCACCCCTGATTCTAAGGACTTGACGACGTTTCAGTGAGGCTGAGTCCTCACAAAAGGGGCGACACTACGATGAACGCACTCCTGGCACTTCTCTTAACCGTACTTTCGAATCACGGTGCCGTCGCCGGCTCGAACCATGGTGCCGTCGCCGGTTCGAACTATGGCGCCGTCGCCGGCTCGAACCATGGCGCCGTCGCCGGCTCGAACTATGGCGCCGTCGCCGGTTCGAACTATGGCGCCGTCGCCGGTTCGAACCATGGTGCCGTCGCCGGTTCGAACTATGGCGCCGTCGCCGGCTCGAACCATGGCGCCGTCGCCGGCTCGAACTATGGCGCCGTCGCCGGCTCGAACTATGGCGCCGTCGCCGGTTCGAACTATGGCGCCGTCGCTAAGTAGGGCACCGACCAAGCGTGAGCGACGCCATCAAATGACTCGCTTGCGTCAATTAAATAGAATAAGTCCCGAATAAGAAAGAGGCGGCTACCATGACGTAGCCGCCTCTTCTTCCATGGGATGATCGTTTCGTATGGGTTTTAACGATGCGCTGATAGACTTTCGGGACGGCCGCCTGAAGATGGCACGCACGAAGCTATCCAAACTCGAAGATCGACGTTCGAAGCTCCTTTTCCTGAGAGTTCAGGGTCGGCTTGGCGAAACGCGCGGGTCTGACGTCGCGATATCTCAAGCCCGCGAGCTTTGGACGTCCTCGCTCGTCGATCTCTGCGACCGCGTTGAAGCTGGCATACTTCTGTCGTTTCTACTCGCTCGAACCGGCTTGGTGGTCGAGGCAGAATCTTGCATTCAAAAGACAAAGCAATTCATCGGACAGGCTTCGATCGGGTCAGATCTGGAATCAGAACTGTGGCACGCTGATGCGGTTGTGCTCTTTGCTCAAAGCCGATACGCGGAGAGTGAAAGAGCGGCATGGAATGCGATCTATGCAGACCTAGAACTAGGACATCGTACTTCTGAGAATGGAAGCACCGTCGTAGCCATCCAAACCACGAAAGCCCGTGCTTTCCAGGTTCTCAGCCTCATTCGTGGGGCGCAGGAGCGGTTCCACGAACAATACCGTTTTCTTCGCGAGGCAATGACGTTGCTCCGCACCGCGCCTTACGCTGATCGATACTTGACGAGCGTTTTGCAAGCCAATCGTAGCTTCTACGCCCGCGACCTGGGAATGCTCAGCGAGATCATCGAGCTACAACTGCTCCCACATGACCATGGCGCCGACGACCTTGCTGAGTTTCGGGTCGAAATTACGCGCAGCCTCGGCTACTTGTACGCCCTCGATGGTCACGACGACCGGGCGATCGCGAGCTTCCACGACGCCTCGACGTTCACGGGATCCGAAGCGAATCGGCTCCTACTAATCTCGGACGCCGCATATATCTCTAGGCAAGCGGTGGTACCGCGACTCTTAAAGGCCGAGTTGATGGATGCTTGCCAAATTGCAGATTCAATCGATTGGAAGTCGATCGATGTCGAGCGTTACGCGCTACATGCGTTTGCTCAAGAACTCGCGCTCGTCAATCCTCAACGAGCGCTCGGCTACATGGATCAATATCTCGAGCCGGAATCGGAATCGAATCCTTTGGTGATCTCCGATAGAAGAGCAGACGCTGAGGCGAAGTACTCTGTCGGTGTCGTTGCTTTCGCAAACGGGCAACGGGACCGCGGTCTCGACGCCTTCGTGAGCGCGTATGAAACATGGGTATCGGTCGGCTTTCGGTGGCGCGCAGCCGCCGCTGCGATCGAATTAGCGGACCTACCGGGGCATTCCGCATTCGCAAGCTACGCGGCTCGCGAGAGTCGACAATATCCTAATTCGTGGCTCGGTCGTCGTGCGTTACGGTACGTCGATCTTGTCTCATAAAAGCCGCGTTGAACGGAGATTTCGCGAAGAACGGACAATCGAAAGCAGGGACATAGAACTATATCCCCATACCCCGTGTCGAAGACGCCTTCTTACTCCGGCGCTTTCCTCGTTCTCTTCGGGTCCGGTCGGCTCGCGAGCTACCTTTTGGAGCGTCGGCTGCACCGCTCAGCGAGGTGGTAACGCCGCCGGCGGTGCGTTTCTCCGAAGATCGGTGTCGGCAGGGTCATAGCGATATAGGGATAAGTCCCTAACTATGCCTAAGACGACTTACGCGAAGCCGGCGGCACGCCTCAACGTCGCCCAGGCGTTTACGCCCAACGACTCACCGAAAGACGAGGCTGCCCCGAAAGTCGTCCGCCGCGGCGTCTACATCGCCGTTGGGGTCGACCGGAACATCCGCAAGGCGCTCGCGGCGCTCGATCTCGGCGACAAGCCGTCTTCGTACTCCGAGCTCGTCGAGATCGCTCTCTCGCGACTCCTCGAGCTCGGGCAGCCTGCTCTCGAGATGGTCGTCGACGAGCGCCACGCGCAACTCGACGCGGCGAAGGCGCCACGGGCGTCGTGATCGCCGTCGTCGTCGCGATCGCGGCCGCCGCGATCGTCGCGTATTGGATCGGAAGCGCGATCGACCGGCGCCGACGAGCTCGCAAGCGAATCGTCGACGGCCAGCTCGCCGCTCGCCGGCAGATGGCCGTACGATCGCGCGAGCCCGTTCTCGCGCCGGCACGAGTGCTGCCGCCCGCGCCCGGCTCCGTCGAGGCCGTCCTGGCGCACGCGGATGCGATCCTGAAAGGTCGCCGATGAGGCGCGCGCAGATGGGCCACGCGGTTCTCGATCCGAGACCGGCAATTACGTGCTGAAGAGCGCCCGCGAGCTCCGGCTGATCGCGACCGAGGACCGGCTGCAGCGCGCCGTCCTAGCCGGCACGAAGACGGTGGAGTCGGCGATCTCGGCGCTGGAGCAGGCCGTGCTACGGCTCGCGCCGCCGGAGCGCCGCGCGGAGTTCATCCGCTTCTGCGAGACCGATCGGCGCCCGGCGTATGCACGCCTCGCGCGTCAACAGGATCGCGAACCGATCGGACGGTCGTGAGCGGCAGCATCGAAGACGCCCAGGGTCGGGCGGCGGCCGTCCTAACCTCGATGGAACCGACGACGGCGTTCGACCGAGTCGTCCTCGACGTCTACGTCGCTGCATCGGCCGCGGGCGTTCGTTACGATGACCCCGCCGAGCTCAACGCCGACGTCGCTGCGATCGACGCTGAAGAGGCCGCCGTGATCGTCCAGCTCGTCGAGCAATGGTCGCCCGACATGAACTCGCATCTCGTCGAGCTCAAAGCCGAGCGCGACCGTTCTGCCCGTCCCGATCTCAAGCGGATCTTCCAGCAGCGCGTCGACGCCCGCGATCGAATAGTCGCGATCGCAGACACGTTGCGGCCTCGCGCCGCACCGCGCCCGGCCACCCGGCCGCTCCCGAGCCGCGTTCCGCAGCCGACGTTCCCCGAGGCGAAGCGCGTGGCGCAGGGCCTAGCTCGGCCGACCGAATGGACAGAGCTGCCAAAGGAATTCGCGCTCCAGCAGATCCTCGAATCGTCAGCGCATCAGTTACGCCTTGAGGGCGACCTGATGACCGAATGGTGCAAGCCGAAGGATACGGCGTCGCTCAAGGCCGATCTCGCAGATGGCGGCTCGATGATCTCGTCGCTGCTGTACGTCGCAATCGGGTTCGTGCTCGCGAGCGATCTGGGATTCGTCGACGTCGATCTCGACGAACTCATCAGCCGCGTCGGGCTCGATCCGCGCTCGCGCGCCGAGCGAGACGTGATGCGCCTCCAGATCTGGAGGGCGCTCAACGTCATCGCCGCGACGCGCGTGATCGGCGCTCGCCGGGTGCGCGTGAAAGATCGTTCGACTCGGAAATACGTCGAGCTCGAATCGTCCGATCCGTTGCTGACAGTCTCGCCTTTCGTGCGGGTCGGGCAGCAAGCGACCTTCGCAATCGGCGTCGCGCCGCTCGCGGTAACGATGTCGCTCACGCCGTGGCTTCACGAATGGCGCGGTAACCGCCGCGTGCTCACCGACTTCGGGAACACGCTCAAGGTTACGGCGATTCCGATCGGCCAGCCGAGCGGCGCATGGGCGCGCGCGATCGGGCATGCGTTGCTCCAATTCTGGCGCGAGCAAGCTACGAAGGCGACGTTCAAACGCACCGGCGACGAGCACGAGATCACGGCTCGCTTCCGGCCGTTCACGCGCCGCGAACTCCTGGAGTTCTTGCCCCCCAAGCCTACGCTCGCGACCGTCCTTGCAAGCGCGAATCCGCGCCGGGCGGTCAAGTATTGGGACGACGCGATCTCTGCGCTCAAAGCCGCCGACGTCATCGCGCACTACGACGGCGGCTCTCCGGCCGCGTTACCGCGCCAGGGATGGGCGGAGACGTGGGCTACCGAGCCGCTCGACATTCGCCCGCCGGAGCCGGAAATGCGCGACCTCAAGGCGATCTCGGACTCCGCGAAGCGACTCCGGCCGACGAAGCCAGTATCGGAGTCGACGACCTAAATGGCCGACTCAAAACTGTGGGAGTTGGGCTCAAAACTGTGGGAGTTCGACTCAAAACTGTGGGAGTTTGAGCACGAATCAACCCCCACTAATACTATTGCCGCGTCGCTTTTGGTCCCTTACGTCGCGCCGCCTCGCTCTGCTACGGTCGAACGAACGAGCGGAGACGTCGTCCGGCCAAAATCACGGACGGCTCCAAGCGCGGTGGAATCGACAACCACCGCGTGCCCTGGCCGCTCTTCATCATCGGGGCTCGAAGCCTCCCGGCACCCCTATGCGCGAATAGCGCCCGTCCGCCGGTTCAAGGGGTGCGGTCACCGGCTACACGTCGGCGCTGAGAGATTGGCGCGAAGAAACGGGAGCGCGTGGTGGCGTTCCCGGCGTTCGAGCACGCGCGTTGATCGGGATTCACTTCGTGGGGGGCCTTCTTGCCCGGGAGCACGTGCAGCGACCATGCCGACGCTGAAGGCGACGGGGACAGTCGTTGACGTGCTCTCTACTTTCGCGCGAGAGTTCGCGTGGGGGTAGGGGGCGCGTTCATGCTCCCGCCTCTGCACTCTGGCTCGAGAGACCGAACGTGAGTCCCCGTACTGTGCACGATATGGTTCTGCGCTGCTCGAGCGTAGCTGCGGTTCTTCGGCTCGCTGGCCGTGGTGAGCTCGATCGTGATATCGTGGGCCGTACGATCGGTGCCCGCTCGACGCGGCGCGGCTGGAAACGCTTCGGGTCTCACGATCGGGGCGTGAATGGTCGTGCTCAAGCTGCGGCCGGCAAGGGGACGCCCTCGATCTCGGCGTGCTGCTCGGCATCGGTCGCGATCGCGCAGCCGTGCTCGAAGCCGTCGGCGCGATCGTGGGGATCTCGCCGATCCACCTGCAGCTCGTCGCGATCTGAGGTCGCTCGGTCGGCGGCTCGCGTTCTTTCGTGAAGAGTGACAAGAGGCTGCCGAGTAGCCGCTCGCGTCGCTCGATTGGGTGCTCTGAAACGCGCCGCTGACGCCGGCGAGCGTCGTCGCGTTGATCACCGCGGCTGTCCGCCAGTAAGTTCGCTCGTCGTGCTCAAGCTCCGGACGAGATCTAGCTCGGCGCGCTCAAGAATGAGCTCGCTGCCGGCGAGCCGCCGGTCGATCCGGTGTTGCTCGAGAGCCCGGCCGCGATGCTCGAGACGCCGGTCGCTCCAACGATATTGCCCGTCGTTGGCACGCTCGACAGCGCCGAGACCACGCTCGGGCCCGCCAGTAGTTCCAGAACGCTGCTTGACGTCGCGGATGATAAAGAACCCACGCCGAGCCCCCAACCCCGCCAGCGCCAAAAGAAGCGCCGTTTCCGGCGACCGTGACGACGAGCGGCTCGGCTACTATGCTCGATCGTGACGATCCGCGCGAGCGCGCGGTCGTTCGCGGTCTGCTGCGGCCCGCGCTGGGTATCCGCGCGCATTGTATCTATGATCGCTCGGCTACTAAAGTTCGGGCGACTTTGAGAGTGCCAGTACGGTGGCGTAGTCGGCTAATCTGATAGTATTCCACCCGGGAGAGGTTCTTTGATGCAGTCGACTGACGAAAATGCAAAACGCGATAACCTTGCGGACGTTCGGAGCGAAGCTGCGGCGATTGCGAAGGGATTCGAGAGCCACGCGCCCGAGAATCTGGGTGCCGCGATCGAGACTCTCGCGAAGGGAATCGTTCGGATCGTCGACGCGATCAATCAGAAGGGCGATCGTCCCTAGTCGTTGGTTCGCGGTCACTCAAAGCTCGGGCGCCTGTTTAAGCTTGTTCTCGGAACTCCGATTTGGAGACGCCGCTCGAGTCTCACCGTCGGCAATCATTTACTGACGCGTGCCGCCTTGTCGTATGCGTCGTCGTGTGGTCCAAGCGCGTCAACGTCTACGATTTTGTGCTTATCGTCCACGCGAAAGACGCATCTCCACTCAGTCGTCCGGTTGAACCTGACTTTCGCTGCCCGATGATTTTTGAGCTTTCCGACTTTGAGCGGAAATTGTTTCGGATCGGTTCTTAGGGCTGCCAAAAGGGAATCGAGTTTCGGTCGAAATCGCGAACTTTTAACGCCAAATTCCTCGATGACGGCAGATACGTCACGATGAAATCGGAGTTTGTACGGCTGCCTTTCGCCTCCGGATTCGGTTTCCGAGCTGTTTGGCGGGGGTTCGATCGTCAAGAGCTTCGAGGAACGCGTCCGCGTCGACGTACGCTTCGTCGCCATCCATCGCCCGACGTTCGATATCCGAGTCCGAGTTGCCGGGGTTGACCTGTTGTGTGAGGAGGTCGGCGACGTTCGTCTCGAGAGCGGATGCGATACGACTAAGGACGTCGAGCGTCGCGTTTCCTCGCCCGTTCTCGAGTTCGGAAATGACCGGGCGTGACACGTTCGATCGCTCAGCGAGAGCCGTCTGAGAGAGCCGCTTTTGAGCTCGACGAAAGAGTACATTTGACCTCAAGGCGTCGCGATCGGCGCTTCCCTCGTATTGCTTCATGGGCGACCTCCTAGCCGAAGCGTCGACGCGAGTGTGAGAATCACTCGTGTCGCACCCCTAACGGTAGGTTAACCCCTTCTGTCAAGTATAGGCTACAATCGAGTGACGCGGATTCCAAAGGCCGCTCGCCATTTTGTGAGCGCGAACACTATGTTCCGCGTCCAAGCTCGACGAGGCGACGACCTCGGCGTCGATCTGCGCTAGCGCCTCGCCACATCGCCGCACGTAGCCTACGGCTTGAGCGGCTCGCTCGACCGGCACGTTCGTGACGCACAGCGCGGTTCGGCGCTGATCACGTGAAAGGCCGGCGTTCTGCGCCGCCTGCCGCCCGTCGTCGGTTGGATCGACTCCAACAGCTTGCCACAATGATGAGACGCGGGCGTAGCACGCAGTTACGCATCGCCCCACGTGTCATCGGCGACCTGTGTAGCGATCGCTTGCTCGTAGTTTGACGTCGCCCGCCACAGCTCGGCCGCGATCGCCGCCTGCGCTTCGCGGAGTAGGCGCACGATCTCGGGTCGATCGTCCGGACCGTTCTCGAGCATGCCGATCGCTCGAACAACGCGGTTGCCGGCGAGCGCGACGTCTTGCATCTCTGCGCCCGGGCGCGCGATCGGCGTCTGGCCGCGTACGAGGGTCGCAACGTACTCCGACTCGGTGTATCCGAGGCGAGCGGCGAGCGATCGCAGACGCTCGTCGGCATCCTGCGGCAGCGTGAGATGCACGCTGCGTGTCGTCCGTACGGGCGGTTTTCGAGCCATGCGAGCGTCTCTCCGATCCGTGTGCCGCGCACACACTAACCTGCCCTCCGTTATTTCCTCAATACCGAAGTCCCCGCGAAGATTTTCGACTAAGCGGGCCGAAACCTCGACCGGAGCCCAACCGACGAAGAAGAAGAAGTCGACCGAGCGCAGTGGCAGAGACGAGGCGATCAAAAGCGAGCACCGACCGAGGACTCTGGAAGGAACACGAGCCGGACGAAAAACGAGCGTATGGCGAGCCATCGGGAGGACGCTAATCGAGTGCCTGAGACGCAGACGAACGAGATCGAGGCCGCCCGCGAAGCGCTGCAGCGCGCCGCGGCAGATCAGACGTTCAAGCGCCGGCGCCCGCAGAGCAAGACGGAGAAGATCCGCAAGCTGCGTCCCGAGATCGTGAAGCTCCGCAGCCAGGGGCGGACCTGGCAAGACATCGCGGACGCACTTGACGGGACGCTCGCAGCGAGCGCCGATACGATCCGGCTCGCAATCGGCTCGAAGGTCGGCTCGAAGAAACGGACGACGCGGAGCAGTGTTCCGTCGGCGCCCAGCCCAGCGGCGCCCCCAACGACCGGTTCATCGCGGCGCGTAGCGCGCGACGCTGAACCGGAACCGCCATCTTCTCCGGCGCTGCCGAAGAAACGCTTCGGGCCGCCCGAGCTCTGATTTTCTATAAGGGGTCACATGAAGGCCAAATCATCTTCGCCAGCGACAAGGGCGGCGTCGGCAAGTCCTACGGCAGTCGCACGTTCCTCGACCTCGCCCGCCGGGCCGGCCGCACCGTCTCCGCATGGGATCTCGACGGGTCAACCGGCAGCCTCGCGTTGCTCTATCCCGATCGTAATCCGCAGGTCGGGGCGGGTATCGAAGACGTCCGGGATCCCAAGGCCAAGGGCGAGTGGCTCGAGGCGCTTTATGGCGCCGCGGACGATGTGCTGCTCGATGTTCCAGGCGGCGCACTCGACGATCTCGCGCGTGTCCTCGATGGCGGCGCGCCGTTGCTCGTCGCGGAAGCGCGCAACGCGGGGCGCGAGCTCGTCGTCGTCTCGGTCATCAGGATCAAACGCGACGCGACCGGCACCCCGCAGGACGCGATCGATCGATTCGGCTCGGCCGTCCATCACGTCGTGCTCAAAAACGGCTACTTCGGCGACGCCGACGACTTCGTGATCTTCGACGGAATCGATCGACCGACGGACGACGATCCAAAGGCTCGGAAGTACGGCAAGACGGGTGCGGTCGTGCGCGACGCCGGCGGCGAAGTCGTCTTCTTGCCGCGGCTTAATCCAATTACCGACGCGCTGCTCGACGTCGATGGCCTCACGTTCGTCCAGGGCGTCGACGCGCTCGAGCTCCTTGGCCGCCGGCATTCGTCGAACGTTCGAGCGTGGCTGGCGACGGCAGAGACTGCGCTCGCGAGTTCGTGGCTCGCGCCGAGCGGCGACGTCCCGACCGCGAAGGCAAGCCGATCGCGCGCGACCGCGGGCGTTGGGTAGCGTCGATCCACGCGTCGCACGTGAAGCGCTCCTCGACTCGCTGACGACCGAAGAGCAGCTGCGCGTGCTACGGCAGGCCGAGAAGATCGGGCCGATGCCGGACGATTCAGATTCGACGAGCTGTTGCGGCTCGAGGACTTCGTCCGGCTTTCGAAAGCGCCGGTAATACGGCGGACAATCGCCAGATTTGTGAACGCGCTTCTCTATCTCGAGCTGGACGATCAGCGGCGTCGGCGCGTCGCCGAGATGATCCGCGTTCTGGGCGTCGACGACGATGACGCCTACCTCATCGAGAAAGTCGCGTGATTCACCATTTGCTTCGTGCCGCCGTGCTTTTCAGAGGACTTTTGCCGGCGCACGCTGCCGGGGCGTCGATACGCACGCATCGAACGTGGGCCGCATGGCGGCAATCGTGATCGAAGGGGTCATTGGCGTGGCGAAGACGTCGGTCGCAGCGGCGTTGCTTGGGCGTAGCGATTCGCGGCTGATAGGCGAGATCGTAACGTTCGACGAGCATCTGATAGCATCGTTCGTCGACTCAGCCCGCGCTCTTAACGCCGGCCTGCGGCGACTCGCCGGCGTGCTCGATACGGTCGAGCAATCGTTCGCGGTCGAGCCGTGGCGCGACGTCGTGCTAGAACGCTTCCATTTGTCGTACGTTGCGGTCGATGGGGAGTGGGCGCCGTACCGGGTGATTGATGAACGGGCCGCCGCGCTTGGACTTCGGCTCGTGCTGCTCGACCTGCCCGATGCCGAATTCGCCGATCGCTGTCTCTATCGGCGTGAATTCGATGGTGCCGACTGGCAACAAATGGTCGCATTCTACGGATCCGAACGAGCCGCGCTCAGCGCGCTGCGTGAGTCGCAGGCGCGGCGTCGGGGCGCCCTCGACGTCACTACGCTGCCTCACATGACGATTAACACGAGCGCCAAGGACTGGTCCCGCTACGCGGACACGATCCTTGCCTGGGCGCACGAGTGACCAAGAAAGACAAGCTCGCGTGGCGGATCGGGCGCGCGCAAAACGCCGACGGCGACGAGATTGCCGCACTCTTCCGCCACACGCGTTCAGACGTCGTTGCCGTATCTCCCCACGCTCCATACGATCGACGAGGACCGAGCGCACTTCGCGCGGGTAATCGCAGAATGCGACGTTCGAATGGCCCGCACGAGCGCAGCGATCATTGGATTTGTCGCTCGGCGCGATCGTTGGATCGAGCAACTTTACGTCGACCCGCTTGCTCACAGCCAGGGGGTCGGGACGGCTCTCCTTGCCGCGGTACACGCGTCGTGCGCGGAGCTTGAGCTCTGGTGTTTTCAGGAGAACGCAGTGGCAATCGCATTCTACGAGCGGCACGGCTTCGTTGTCGTCGAGTTGACGGACGGCGCGGGTAACGAAGAGCGCGCACCCGACGCGCGTTATCTGTGGCGACGGGAACTGGGCGGGTTTCGCTAGCCGTGAAGGCGCGTTAGCTTCTCGATTCGTGAACGCGTTATTGTTTCTCGAAGTAGACGATCTGCAACTCCGGCGCGTCGTCGAGATGATCCGCGTACTCGGCGTCGACCATGACGACGCCTATCTTATCGAGGAAGTTGCATGATCGAGCACTCGCTCCGGCCCGCCGTCGACGACGAGACAATCTCGGCCGAGGCCGCGTTCGCCGGCCTCAGCCCAACGGATCTCGCGCGTCTTGCGGATCGCCATCCCGGCTCGATGCTGCTCGTGCGGTTCCGAAGCGATCGAGGCGACGAGCGGATGATCCTGACCGCGGCGTCGGTCGAGACGTGGCGTCTCGAACCCGTCCCGCGTCGTCATCGGAACGCCTGGTGGTACTTCGAGGACGTTCGCGATCTGCTGGCGCTCTCGACCGGTAACGGCCCGTGAGAGGCGCGACGGCACGGCCGCTTGTCGACGTCGTCGTGCTCACGATGATGATCGCGGTCGGCCTGGCGTGTGGCCACGCCTTCGCCGCGGCGTCGACGTCGTCGTCGGCTCCAAGTGGAGCGGTCGAGGCGCTCTGCGCATATGGCGGTGCGGCAACAGTTGTCGGATTCGGCCTTGTGAATCGGGTGCTGCGCTCAACGATATTCGTCGTCCCGATCGGCGCGCCGATCGCGTTGCTCGTCATTCTTGACTAGCTGCGTCGTAGGCTATGTTGCCCTTCCAGTCGTCGTCGGTTGGCGTCTATTTCGCGTCTCACCAAGGCCGCTATTGGTCAGAAAGAATCCCTAATGACGTTACAAGAGATCATCGATCGAGCTGATCTGCACAATTTCAAAATAGTCGAGGTGACCGAGACGGCGATCAAGCTTTCAGATCTGCCTCCATCGCCTCGTAAGGCTTACCGAACAACAGATATCACGGAAATCCAAGCGATTCGAGATGAGCTCAGGAAGCTAATGAATTCAGACGAGTCGGAAAAGTATAAGACTACCGGCGACGTAGCGCCCGATAGCGCTGAAGCGCCTTGGACGGTCGATGACGGCTACTCTAAAAACGGCTACATCAAAATTGGAGCTCGCGAGGTCGCAGTCAGCTACATGGTTGACTCGAAGCAGAAAGAATATTGGTACGTCTATCCGTGGTTTCGTCGGATGCAAGACGTTACTACTTGGCTAGCCGATCTCGACTTGCGTCGTCGAGAATGGTTCTACTTTGTGGACTCTAATCGTGATGAACTGAATGCATATCTCTCCGAGATTGTGCTGGTTCATGATCTTGCAAACGTCGATTTTGGTGCCTATTTAACCGCTCACAATATCGCACGGCGTGCAAGGTAAGCGATGCGCGCCGCCTCGGGGCAGCGGATCGGCGAGTGCCTGCATCCTGTACGTCCTGGGCGAAGAGCTCTCAGATAAGATCGAAGCATGAGCGCGATCGTGACGACCCGCTCACCGCAGGCCAGCGTGGCGGTGTCTCGGCGCTCTTCGCCGAGGCGCGGCAGCGCCCAGACCTCGGCGCGGGCGTCATCTGGCAGCCCGCCGGCGGTGGTGCGCGGCGAGACGCCACTGCGCGCGGATCTCCACGTCGTCGCCGCACGCCTGACGGCAACCCTTGAGACCGGCGCGGATGGCTTGCTACGCGCGCGCCTTATGGAGCCGGCTCCCGAGGGCACCGTGGCACGCGACGGCGTCGACTCGCTCGGCGAGAGCACCCAGCGGCTCGCGCGCTGGCAACGCGGTCGCTGAGGACGAGGCGCGGCGGATCTCACAACGCACGAAGAACGCGCTTCGCGCATACAAGGCCCGCGGCGGCGTCCTGGGGGCGTCGCGACCGGAGTGCCGGAACCCCACGTCTGAAGGAGCCGCGCGCGGCCGCTTGGCGTTCGAAGCATCAGGGCCCCGTAGCGGCCATTTCTACGCGTTTCGAGTTCTTGAAATGCTGCGAGCAACGGACGAGCGGCCGCGTCGTTGTTACGGCGACCCCGCCACCTCAAACTCGTCGACGATCTGGCTCATGAGCACCTTTGCTGCGTTCACGCGCACGTCCGACGTACCGTTACGAATGCCGAACCCCCGCTGTACGTCCGAAAGCAGTTTGATTGCAGCTCTCGCGCGAGCGTAATTGTCGCTCATGCCTGGGAGCGGTTTCTCGCGGCGCGCGACGTCGAGATACGCTTTCGCGACTTCGGCTGGGTCCTGCATCGAAGCTAGCCTCGATTCTTATCTGACTGACGCCTATGCGAACGAATTATGTCCAGCGCCGCATACGTGAGATCGTTGCGAGTTTGTGTGATTTGGAGCGGCCCGCCGTGATACGTTAGTTGTAGAGGGCAGCGCGGATGGAGTCTCGGTCACCCGCAAGCGGGCTCCCGACCGAGACTCCATCCGCGCTGGAAAACAGGTCATGCTACCCGCGGCCTATTTTCTCGGATGGCCGTGAGCGCCGGATTGCTCCGACGTAAACGTAGGGAAGACTCGAAACCCGATTGTCCAGATATGGTCCCATTCCGGATAGCTCATGCGAGATCGTCCGTGGTGATCTGCGGCACCCAGAGCACGTCGTCGAAGGCGACGCCATCGACGGTGAGCAGGGCGACGGCGTGGTCGGGTGCGAGGGCGCGGAAGGTTTGTGCGGTGAGCAGTCGCTCACGCTGCCGCGAGGCGGAGTGTCCTTCGGATACCGATGCAATCTCTGGGAAGAGTAGTGTCGGCTTCGCTGACCGGCCGGTGTTGTAAGTCTCTTTCCAGACCTCGACGTCGCCGATTTTCCCTGCGATATAGTCCATAGTCCGCTCGGTCGAGCGGAACGCGACGACGTTGGTAAAGTTCGGCAGGAGCGCGAGTGCCGCATGTTCGTCGCCGATCGCGCTGATATAGGCTTCGAGGGATTGGGCGGCGACGATGGCGACGACGCCGAGCGCTCGCGAGGTGTCGAAGAACTGCGCGTCTCCGGCGCTACAGATCTGCTGATATTCGTCGCAGAGGAAGAGCAGTGGTCGGCTTTTGCGCGGTCCTGCTGGCAAGTGCGCGCGCGAGTTGACGGCTTGGAAGAAGCGTTCCTTGACGAAGAGGTAGACGACACTTGCGGCGGCCTTGAATCGCTCGCGGGGGACGTTGACGACGAAGACGGCGCCGTCGAGGACGTCGGCGAGGTTTGCGTTGCCAGGAGTTTGGGTGCAGAAGGCGTCTTCGAGCTCCGGATCAGCGAAGCGCGCGAGGGCCGTTTCAATCGTACGGTTGACGCCGCTGCGTTCCTTTTCGGAATAGCCGGGCGCGATTGTCTCTTCGTAGTCCATGGCGGTTGCGAGCCGTCGCGCTTCGAGGGCAGCTTCGCGCTCGCCGTCGGCGGCGCGGACTTGCAGATCGGCGAGCGTATCGCGAGCGACGTCGAGTGCTTGCGTGCGGAACCGCGTGTCGAAGACGTAACGATACAGGCCTTTGAGTGAGTAGGCATTCGGGAGATGCACGAGGACGCTGAGCGCCTGTTGCGTACGTGCGACGGCGAGCGAAAGCCAAAAGGCTGAATCGCCCTGGCCCTGGCCGAGCAACTTGAAGGCCGCTTCCAGGAAGCCGGCGGCCGTGTTCGGCGTGAGGCCTTCGAGTAGATTGAGGCCGAGCTGATCGACGCCGATGTGTTGAATCGTCTTGCCGGTGATGCGTGCGGCGCGCTCGGCTGTTTCATGAAAGTCGCCGCGCACATTGAAGATCACGCCGCCGCATTGAAAGTCGAGTGCCTGGATGAGGAGATGATTGATAACGCGGGTGGTTTTGCCCGTGCCCGTCTCGCCGTAGATTGCGATATTCTTGGCCGCATCGCGCAGCTCGAGTGTGACGTCGGAACCGCGTTGCAGGCCGGCCGTATGTCCGAGCGCTGCGAGTTGCCCGGTCGCTTCGCCGATCCACAACCCGAACTCGCCCGGAGTTTCGAGGTTCGGCTCCATCGTTTGCGAGGTAGCGACTGCATGCCGGCCGAGCGGGAGTTTCGGTTTTGGAAAGGCTTTGCCGTCGAGCGCGTTGACGAGCGGTGCGAAGCCGACGCCACCGATAACCGCGGCGCCGGCGAGCGTCGCAAGATTGTGTGAGAGCGGATAGGCGAGCGCGGTCGTCGGCACGGCGCCGATCGCGAACATGCCGAGGCGCGGGACGCCGGTGAAGGCGTTGGCATGGAGCTCGCGGCCACGCAGTGCCGGCATAGCCCACCGGGAGAACGGTTGCACAAGCAGTAGCGCCGCGAGCGAGGCTCCGACGTAGAAGACGAGCTGCACCGCGATCCCGACGAGGATGAGAACGCCCAGGAGCATCAGTAGGAGAAACGCCGGCAGGATGACGGCAAGGCAGCCGGGTTGGATTTTATAAGGAACCGTCGGGCGTTCTGGGATGCGGCCGCGGACGAGGTGACGTCGGCCAAGGAAGCGGCGATAACGGAGACCTCGAACAAGATCGCTCGGCGTCGTCATGCGTTAGATGGTTCCGGTGCCTTGGATCGGCGAGCGGAACGCGGTTTCAAACTTGCGCGACGCGTTGTGCGACTCGTTTTTTCGCTGCCATGAGAGTCAATACGCTGCACGTAGCGCCGGATCGTTTCTGGTGACGCTTTGAGACCTGCGTCGCGAAGCACGGTTGCGATCGAGCGGTACGTATGCCCCTTGGCAATTGCCGCTGCGATCAAGTCGCGATGTGGATCGAGCGTCGTTTCGATTTTTGTCTTACGCGCGGTCGGGTCGATCGCGACGAGCGCTTCGAGCTTCGCGCGGATGGCATCGTTTAGCGGATCGTGTTGCATATGGTGTTTTCGATCCTTGCACGGCAGCATGGCTGGTATATGAACGGAGTGTGACGGCTTCGTTACCGGTGCCGCTTGCACTTTTCGAAGCGCCGCGGTATGCTGGTTGCAACGCGGGTATTTGTAGGGGGGGAACCTAGAGGGTGGATAGCCACCTCACGGTGATTCCCACCCTGGTAACGGTGGAGGCGGTGCTCGCATCGCTTACGCGAAGCTCGCACCGCCCGAGGAGAAGACGATGCCGGCGAAGTCCGCGGAGCAGCAAGCCGTCTATGACTCCAAGCGCAAGCGCTCGGAGCAGCTCCTTGTGCGCCTGACGCCGGAAGAGGCGGAGCGCGTACGCGCGGCCGCTGCTTCGTCCGGTCTGTCCGTCGCGGACTTCGTGCTTGCGGTTGTCGACGATCGTCCGCCGCCGATCATCGACCTTGCGCAGGTCGCGGAGATCTCGTCAGCCGTCGCGACGCTCGCCGGTATTCCCGGCGCGATCCGCGACTTGGAAGCCGACCTTGGCCGACTGTCGGGCCGGCTCTCGCATTTCTTCACGGTGAATTACGCGCGGGCGGACCTGCATCGAGACGAGATTCACGAGACGTTGTGGGCGCTCCAGGACCTTATGCGCCGGGTGGAACCGGAGATCGCGAAGATGAGTGCGGCGGTCGCCGAGCCGCGGACCGAAATTGCGACAGTCATGCGCGCGATCGCGCGCGAGCTTGCAGCGGCATGATCGCCAATCGTGGCCGCGGCCGGATGACGGGGACGTCGAGTTTCGGTGCGGCGATCGACTATATCGTGCGCGAGGGGCCGGAGCACGAACGCGACCACGAGCCGCCGCTCGCGGTCTGGAGCGAGAACGTCGCGACGCTCGAGACGGCGGCGCTAGAGATGGAAGCCGTCGCCTCTCAGAGTCGCGCGAAGGAGCCGCTCTACCACCTCATCGTGTCGTTCGCCGAAGGCGAGCGGCCGACGTACGAGCAGGCGCGAGCGGCGCTCGATACGCAGATCGGGCACCTCGGGTTCGGTGGTTTGCAGTACGTTGCGGCGCTGCAGAACGACGGCGTCGGCGGCATGTATCACGTCCATGCGGTGTTCAACCGGGTCGACCCGATCACGCACGTTGCGCGCGACATTTGGCAGGACCGCGAGAAGATGCGGGCGGCTAGCCGGGAGGCCGAGCTCGAGCAGGGTTGGCGGGTCGTCGACGTCGCGCATCGGCAGCAGCTTTCGCACGGTGCTCGGGACGTCGAATACTACTCGCACAAGCGGTCCTTCGAGCGCACCGTGCGCGAAGACGTGGCTCCCGCGGTACGTGATGCTTTAGCGAAAGACGGTGCCTCCTGGGCCGACGTGCGTCGCGTCTGCGGCGAGCATGGCGTCCGGTACGAAGAAGTGCGTCGTTCCGATCGCGCGGGTGACGTCGCCGGCGGGCGACTCGTGGGGACGGAGCGCGGTGAGTACGCGCGCGCTCGTGACCTCGGACCGGACCTCACGCATCGGCAGCTGGTGGAGCGTCTGGGCGCCTTCGAGCGCACGCCCGACCGCGAGCAAAGCCAGACGTTTGCGGAGCGCTGTTGGGCAGCAGCGGTCGACGTTGCGGAGTTGCGCGCCGGACCGGATGCCGAATGGCACGCGGTGCATGCCGTCTTCGAGCGACGTGGCCTCGAGTATCAGACGTATCGCACGGGCGCGCGGGTCGTCGACCTTGACAGTCCCCAGACGATGAAGCCCTCGGCGCTCGATCGCGCCCTCGCGCTCCGAGCCATGACCAAGACGTTTGGACTGTACGAAAGTTCGCGCGAGAGTCGTGACCGGGCCGCTGCGCGCGAGGCGGTTGGGCGCGCCGAGAATTTGGTGATCGGCGCGCGTTTCCTCGAAGATCCCTCGCCGCTGGTGGACCGCCTCACGGCGAACAACGCGACGTTCACGCTGTCCGCCGTCGACCGGCTCGTGAGCGAGCGAGTCCGCGATGCCGAGCAGCGCCAGGCAATCGTGGAAAGGATCGTCGAGACGTCCGTGCCGCTCGTCGATGAGCGCGGCAAGACGCGGCTGACCACTCGTGAGGTCTTGGAGGCCGAGCAGACCCTCGCGACGGCCGCGCAGAGCCTCGCTACGACGTCACGCGACGTCACGATCACGCGGCCCGCCTCCGAGCGGCTCGACGAACAGCAGCGCCGGGCCTACACCTACGCAATCGCGGGTGACTCACGGCTCAAGGTTGTGACGGGCGTCCCCGGCGCCGGCAAGACGACGCTCATCACGGAGGTCGCCGCCGTCTATCAAGACGCCGGGTACAACGTGCGCGCCGTCTCGATCGCGAACTCCGCCGTTGAGGTGCTACGCCAGGAGACCGACGTGCCGGCGCGCTCGATCGCAAAAGAACTCTACGAATGGTCCCAAGATCGCGAGCGCCTGGGCCCGCGCGACGTGCTGATCATCGACGAAGTGTCGACCCTCGGTACGAAGCAAGGCGCGGAGCTGCTTAAAGACGCGCAGGAACGCGGCGCGACGGTCCTCGCGCTCGGCGACGACAAGCAGTTCCAAGCGGTGGCGCACGGCAACGCGCTCACCTTCATGCAGCGCGCCGTCGGCGAGAACACCGTCGACCTGGAAAAGACGCGGCGGCAGACGGAGAGCTGGCAGCGCGAAGCGACCGAGGCGGTCCGCCGGGGCGGCGTGCGTGAGGCGCTCGACGCCTACCGGGAGCGCGGGTTCGTCCACGAAGCCGGCTCCCAGGACGAGGCGCGCGCCGCGCTTGTCGACCGGTGGCGCGCGATCGAGGGCTCGGGCACCGAGTGCGCGATGGAGACTTACACGAACAAGGAGCGGGTGGCGATCAACGCGCTTGCGCGCGACGAATGGCGTGCGATGGGCCGGCTCGCGGGCGACGACGTGCGCCTTGAGACAGTCGACGGCAAGACGCCGTACGCGATCGGCGACCGTGTGATTCTTCGCGAAACGATTCGCGAGGCAGGGCTGATCAACGGTTCGGTCGGCACGGTCCGCCGCATCGATGACGCGACGCTGCGAATCGAGCGGCGCGACGGCGTGGTCGTGCCCGTCGACACCCGCGACCATCCGGGCGTGCAGCACGGATATTGTTCGACGGAGTACCGTGAGCAGGGCGCGACGCGCCACGCCGAGCTGCAGCTCGTAACGCAGCACGTCAATCAGCGCTCCCTGACGGTTGGCATGACCCGCCACACCCACGAATACGGCATGTTCTACTCGCGCGAGGCGGTCGGCTCGTACGACGACCTCGTGGGACTGGGCCAACGAACGAAGTCGAAAGAACTCGCGAGCGATTTTCGCGTGCTCGAACGCACCGCGCCTGGGCGTGACGCCAGCCGCGACGTCGGCCGCGACATTTCGACACGTCAGCTCAGCGTGACGGCGGCACGTTGGGAGCTCGAGCCGATCGCGCGCGGCACTGAGGGCCGTTACAGTCGCGACGAACGCAAGACGGCGTTTTCGATTCTCAACGAGCTCGAGCGGCTCGAACGCGAGACGCCGAACCACCGGCTCACCGTCTCGAAGGACTGGCATCGGACGCTCCATGAGCCCGGCGACTTGAAGGCCCAGATCGCGCAAGCGCGCGCCGCCGAGCGTGAACGAGCGCAGATGCTCGAACGCGAGCGTGGTCTCGATCGTGGCCGCGGGCTCGGGCGGTAGCGATGCCCGAGGTGAGCTGTCTCGAGCACGGCGTTTTCACGTACCGGTCCGCGGATTGCCCGGGATGCGCGTATAACGTCGTGGACGCTCGACACCAACTCGCCGTCGACGCGAAGAATCATTACGAATCGGAGATTCAACGCGTGCGTCGCGAGGTCGCCGAAAAGAAGCGGCGATATGCCGAGCAGGTGCGCGAAGCAGCAGCGCGCCTTGATGCGCACGATCGAATGACGCCCGAACCCCCGAGCGGCCTTGGCGCGTTCTTCAAGCAAGCTGCCTACGAGCGGGAATATGCGGCGTTCCTCACTCATCGCGCAAAGCTTAGGGCGCGACTCGATGCCGTGAAAATCAAATCAGCGGAGTATGAGCAGCAGATCGCCTTGGTCGACGTCCCCGTCTACGTCATGACGAAAATGATCGAGACGATGCCCGAGGAGACACAGCTCTTCATCGACGAGGAGCGGCGTCGCGAGAACGAACGGCTTGCGACGCAGAGCGAGAAGGCCGCCATCGCAGCAGCGTGCGCCGAGCTGGACGAGCGCTTTGGCGGTACACATACGATCGGCTCCCCCGGCAACGAATATCAAAAATGCCAATTAGTCGGCGCCGTCGATATCGACCACATGCGTTATGCTCGGCTGAAGGGGAACATGGGACGCGTCGTTTGCGTGCCATGGATCGACGCATTCGCTGAACTCATCGGGCAGAACATTTCGGTTCGCTGGAGCGAGAACACGAAAATGCACTTCCGCGTGAGTGACGCCGACGGCGTCATCGAGCACGACGAAGACGACGCTCTGGACGACTTGACTTCCGCGTTGTGACACGCGCTGTTCATCGCTTAGAATGTTAGATCACGCGTTTGCCGCATGCCGTGAGGCGAATAATTTGGGGAAAGTACAATTGGAACAGGCACGCATAAGTGATCATTACAGGTGTTGAGCCCATGACAGAGCTTCGCATACCGTTGCTAAACGCTACTACGACGAAAAAACAAGACTTTGATTCTGGCTTATACGTCCGGCCAGCAACCGAAAGCGAACGAGCCAGATGGTCTGTTGATCCTTTTATAAGAGACGTTGTGCCGCACCGCGTCTTACCTAAGATACGGGCGGTCCTGGTTTGCACAGACATCGACCATAGCGATGAGTCAGAAGCCTTCTACGAAGATCTGCTTGTGTGGTTCGGCCTCGCGTCGTTATCGACGGGACGCTTGGTTGAGGCGTCTTTCAGCGAAGAGTGGACCCGCGCAAACGACGGTACTGAAGACGTTTCTCCGGATGGAGGTAAGCGGTTCGGGCCTCCCAGGTATTTGCGTCTCTCGCTACCCGTGGCCGAAACTCCGCCGTGGAACGAAGCAATAAGCCTCGACGGCGTTGCTGACAAGATAAAGCCTCAACTTCCGATGTTTCGGTCGGAGAGGCCCTTTGCCGGAACCTTTCGCTTTGCGCTCGCTCGGTGGTTTTTCTCGCTGAACAAATACCGACGCACGCTTGAAGACGTTGTGATCGACCTCTCGATCGCGCTTGAATCGCTCTTCGTGCTCGACACCGAAAAAGAAGCCGTTGGCCTTTTGTTCCGAAAGCGCATCACACGATTTTGGTGGGGCGATGAGGGAACTAAAAAGCAACGAAACGACTTAAAGAACCAAATTTTCGATGTTTACGATGTGCGGTCGCGTATTGTTCATGGAAGCATCGTTACCCGAGAGAGGTTGAAGGTCGCCCATAATATTCTCGATCAACTTGTTCGCGAAGTTCTAAACAGACTTTGTTATGGGCAAGTTAGACGACTTTGATCCTACGAGTTATTGGATGCCGCCTTACCGCGAATCGTGCATGGAACACATTTGTGTCGGCTCTTCGTGTGTCATACGGTAGGCGACCGCCCAAGCTTTTAATGCCGTCTGACCGCCCGCTAGGGTCGGTAGCGCGAGACGAACGGAATCATACCGCTGTAAGCGCTTTGGTCAAATTCGAGCCCCGACGTTCTAGGCTACGCCACGCCAAACGTGACAGCATGCTTCCATGGCCCAGAAAGCGGTAGCGTATTACCGAGTCTCGACCAAGCGGCAGGGCCGGCTTGGGCTCGGCATCGACGCAGAGAAGGCCGACGTCGCCCGCCACGTCACCGCATTCGGGCTCCATCTGATCGCCGAATATACCGAGGTCGAGACCGGCAAGCGCGATACGCTTCAGAACCGGCCCGAGCTGAGCAAGGCGATCGCGCACGCGAAGCGCTCGAAAGCAACGCTGCTCGTTGCCAAGATGGACCGACTTACGCGGAGCGTCTATGTCACCGCCGAATTACACCGATCCGGCGCCGACTTCGTGGCTGTCGACAACCCGAACGTCAATCGAATGACGATCCAGATCCTCGCGGTCGTCGCAGAGAACGAGGTAAAGGCGATTTCCGAGCGCACAAAGGCTGCCCTCGCTGCGAAGAAAGCCCGTGGCGGGCTTCTCGGCGCGGCGCGTCCCGGCGCTCCTCAAATCACTCGCGAGGCAGGCCGCAAGGGCTCCGCGATCGGCGCTCAATCAATGCGTAAGCTCGCCCAAGACGCGTACACGGATCTTATCCGGCGTTACGCGACATGCGCGCCAGCGGCCTCAGCCTCCGCGCGATCGCAGCAAGACTGGATGCTGAGGGTCACACGACGCGCCGCGGTCGCTCTTGGACACCGACTCAGGTCTCCCGAGTTATAGCTCGCTGGCCGGAGCGGAAGTTGGGATAGACTTTCGGGACGCCGTCAACCGCGAGTCGACTGAAGTGCGATATCATCTTGAAAGGGGTCGCTTTAGAGATTCTGTTCGATATCCGGCTACGGCGTCGTGCCTGGAGTGCGTGCCCTACCCCTTCTAGTGTAGGTCACCGCAAGTCCTGGTTTTTATGAGCGCTTGCCGGGTTAAGCTTGAGCACTTGGCGAGCGCGCTTGACCTCCTCGAGGATATCGCAGGAGGTGGCGGTCCAGATAAACGGTTTTGGATCCCGGTTGTGGTCCGCGATGTAAGCCTCGATAGCCGAAACCAAATTCTCAACGCTGCGGAAGACGCCGCGTCGAATGGCCT
>JAABUK010003526.1_pt1 | contig 26429 bp, 37 predicted proteins | sample 5559141 | NCBI WGS metagenome assembly JAABUK01 (sample SAMN10711869, study PRJNA513367) | rock metagenome | isolation source: Antarctica rocks | place: Antarctica: Victoria Land, Pudding Butte nord | collected 2016-01-03 | reverse complement strand
TGGACAGAAACAGCTCAGCGTCTGAAGGACGCCTACACCCACCTAGTCGGCGACATGATCATTTCGGCCGCCATCATTGCGTATCTGGGTCCCTTCACTTCCGCCTACAGGTACACCATTGGTCTACAGACCCATGTCTTCGCTCATCACTTTGTGAATGTTGCTGTTGAAGCATCTGACATGGCAGCACGTTAGGGTGACCTTGCACTGAGGTCAGCAACATGTCTTTGAAGGTACCGTACACATAGGATGTAATGCCATCTTTGTTACACGGTTGTTGCATCGAAAACTGTGTCAAGATGAGGTTCAGTCATATTGTATACACATCTCAAAATGTGTATTGTGCACTTGTAGGCAGCGGGTGACAGCTGACTTCATCACTTTGTGTAACCAGCTGGACATTGCATACACCGCCAACTTCTCCCTCAACGCCATTCTGGGAGAGCCAGTGAAAGTACGGGAGTGGCTACTGGCAGGCCTGCCCAATGATTCATTGTCCATTGACAATGCCATTGTGGTGGCAAATGCCAGACGCTGGCCTCTCATGATTGACCCTCAAGGGCAGGCCAACAAGTGGATCAAGAACCTGGAGCGCAGCTCCAATCTGCAGGTATTGCAACAGTTGTTCAAGTCATGCACAGCTTGTCTACATCATACACAATGACTGGCATATTTCAAGGCCAATGCTTGTACTCTCCCAGGGAGGTGGACCTACTACATTGTCAGCGCAGGCTGTCCACCTCAGCATATAGCTCTTGTGCATTCCCTTGACCAGCTGCTTCTTAGACAGCTGTTTCTTGGACAGCTGCTTCTGATTGGCTTTCTTGCACAGGTCATCAAGCTGTCAGAGGGTGGGGAGTACCTCCGCACCTTGGAGAACGCTATCCAGTTTGGGCTGCCAGTGCTGCTGGAGAATGTAGGGGAGGAGTTGGATCCTTCCTTGGAGCCTTTGCTGCTGAATCAGACCTTCAAGTCAGGAGGTCAGTCCTGCAGTACTTCTGGAGATACATCTGCTGCCCTGCACCCTTCTCGGCCCATGCACAATAGACACCTGACACGTGCGCTGGCTGCTGCTGCTCCTCTGGCCTGTGTGAGTCACTGTGTCTGTGTGCAATGCTGGCTCAATCTCATTATTTGCATGTTTGCTATTAACTTGCCACACAGTGTGATCCATCTGCCAGCTGCTCGGCTGAGTCAGGATTCAGCCTGGCCGCACATACTGGATACTGAGGGGCTTCCCCATATTTGATGCAGGAGTGGATTGCATACGACTGGGAGATGCTACCATTGAGTACAGCGACCAGTTCCGGTTCTACATCACCACCAAGCTGCGCAACCCACACTACCTGCCTGAGGTCTCGGTCAAGGTCACTCTGCTGAACTTCATGATCACGCCAGCTGGGCTCAGCGACCAGATGCTAGGTACGTGCTGCTCCTTCCTAGACACAAATTGTTTGTGCCTGTCAGTATGCCTCGCCCATGATGTACTGTCATCAGAGATGCAGAGGCGCTGTGAGGAACCAGCACGTGCTGCCTTACATTGGTTTTCTACATGCATGCGCTGCCCTTGTGTACCGCAGTCTGGACCTTTGCATGCTTCGCACAAATAGCATGCTTGCACCGTATGACTGTTGAATGAGACATAGCATGTGTGCAACAGGTGTGGTGGTGGCAAAGGAGAGGCCTGACCTGGAGGAGCAGCGCAATGAGCTGGTTGTCCAGTCAGCAGACAACAAGCGCAAGCTCAAGGAGATTGAGGACAAGATCCTGGAGGTGAGCATGCCGGCATATGCCATACATCTTGTGCACAGCCTGTTGCTCATCTGGATTGGCCGCAGATGTACCACTTCTGTATTGTCTCGCATGCTGGGAAGTGACCAAACCAGGGAGGCATCATAAAGACATACATCTTCCTTACTGTGTGCACCATATGTAAGCTTCCTCTGTTCCTGTTGCATCATGTGCAATGAGCTGGCAACAATAGTGATGTTGCTCCTGTGCAGATCTTGTCAGCATCTGAAGGCAACATCTTGGAGGATGAGAGTGCCATCTCGGTCATCACTGAAGCCAAGACGCTGGGAAATGAAATCAGCTTGAAGCAGAAGGTGGCAGAGGAGACAGAGGTGCAGATTGAGGCAGCTCGTACTGCCTACAAGCCTTGTGGAGACTACACTGCTATCCTCTTCTTCTGCATCTCAGGTCAGCTTGCATGACTGCTTGCACACTTCAGCTGTATTTCGCTTGTCATAATTACCTGTTGTCACGAAACATGCAACATACTGCCTGAGTTCTACAGCTGTTCCTGCTGATTGAGAAGGACCTAGCATTCCTCTGGTCACAAAGTGCACCACTCATCAACTTCATCACCTCCTAGAGTGCTGATCAGGGTTCAAAGTTGTAGTGTTCCTGCAAGGAATTGTCTGCAAGTGCAAGAAACGCCTAGCAGAGGCTTTGCAGCTCTACCTCAAGCAATCTCGGCTGCCATGCCATCTGTCCCTTATTGCATACAGCATGAGATGCTGAACTGTGTGTTGTGATTGCAGATCTTGCCAACATAGATCCCATGTACCAGTACTCTCTGCCCTGGTTTGTGAATCTGTTTGGCAGCTCCATAGCTGCTGCGGCCAAGTCTGAGGGAGTGGCAGTGCGGCTGGCCAACATCCAGGAGCACTTCACCTATGCTCTCTACTGCAATGTCTGCCGTAGCCTCTTTGAGAAGGACAAACTGCTGTTTGCCTTCTTGCTGTGTGCCAGGATCATGAGTGCCAAGGTAGGCCAACAGCCCACCCCCAGGACAGCACACATCTGTCTGTGAGTACTTGATACATGCAGATTCTGCACACTGTCTTGCCCATTTCAGCCCATTTCAGCCATAACTCAGACTCTGAGCTGACCAAAGGATTTTGCCCAGTCCCCTTGCATCACTTTTGCTTAGTCACAATCATGTGATCAGCATGTGTCCACTTGCAGACCCCTGTGTTACCCTCCCAGCCTTGGTGGCCCCATCTGATGCTGTGCCTGGTGCAAGCTGCACCTGTGGTACTGTGTCCAATCTGGTGTGTCCAATGCTTGCAGGGCTTTGTGGACCCTGAGGACTGGACCTTCCTGCTGACTGGGGGTCTAGGCGATGCGGGCACCATCCCCAACCCTGCCACTGACTGGCTGCAAGACAGAGCCTGGAAGGAGCTGGGCCGCCTTGCTCAGATGCCAGGCTTCAAGGTCAGCCCTGCAAACTACACCTGCTGACAAATCAATGCACATCATGCTCCCCACAATAGCTATACCATTTGCTTCTTTCAGTTACAAGTACGACTGGCTTCCCTTTCCTGTTGCACAGAAGGAATCTGCATGAGTCAAGCTGCAGCATTCCAACAACACAGAGCCCTCCAGTGAATGATACTCCTGGCTGCATTCCTGGTGTTGACACCTGTCAAAGCTAGTCTGTTGGCATGTACAGGGCTTGACTGAGTCGTTTGTGAGTGGGTCCAAGCAGTGGCGGCCCCTATATGACAGCCCTGAGCCCCACAAGATGCAGCTGCCCCACGGCCTGCATCTCCTGCCTGCTTTCAAGAAGCTGCTCATCTTGCGCTGCATCAGGTACCATCAGCTGCACATCCTGCCTGCATCCCACATGAACCACCCCGGCATTGACCACATATCACATAACCCATGTCATAGCACGACAGGCATCGGCATTGTGAATGTTTGCAGAAGGAACATGTTGAGTCAAGCTGCAGCAAGCCTTGATGCATTCACCACCGCAATCTTAACTCCTGTGGTCCAAGATTGTGACCATGACAGCACAAGCTCTTACCACACAACTAGGCATCAAAGGTGGCAGTGCTGACTGTGCACCTGAGCAGGGGAGTGATGCAGGCAAGTTGTTGCGAATGCAGGCCAGACAAGGTGGTGCCAGCGGTTCAGGACTTTGTGGAGGCACAGCTGGGGCGCAAGTTTGTGGAGCCCCCTGTCTTTGACTTGAAGGCGTGCCATGCAGACTCCACCCCCATCACCCCCCTCATCTTTGTGCTGTCTGCCGGCTCAGACCCCACTGCAGCCCTCCTGCAATTTGCTGCAGAGAAGGACATGTCCTCAAGGTCAGTCCTTTTCCATCCTGGCTTCCAAAACAGCCATCAGCATGTCCTTTTAGTCTGTTCTTCTTTCTATTTATCTGTATTCACAATGGCATATATGCCATCTAGGGGTACCATGGTTGATGAAAATGCAAAAGCGTGGCAGCGTAGTGCTGCAATGTCTAGGCTGCACCAATCTTTTGTCAGCGGCACTCCGTGATTGGTCAAAATACTTCATTGATATTTGCTCTGTGTGATCAGATTTAAATGAGCTGAGCGGTGATCAGCCTGCCTTGCAGGCTGAGCAGCATATCCCTGGGACAAGGCCAGGGGCCCAAGGCTGCTGCCATGATTCAAGAGGGCCTGGCTAAGGGCAACTGGGTGCTCTTGCAGGTACAGTATCAGTCTGCCCACCGTTATCAGTCAGCAGCGTCACATGCTTTGACACAGGCTTGTTGCATAGCATGAGTACATGTGCTACACACCATGGCGGCCCCCTGCAGCATGACAGCAACAAGCAGTCTTTGCAACCCTGAAAAGCTGATGGCTGCAACAGCACGTTTGGTGTGAAGTGCTGGCATGTCAGAGCTGAGTGTATGATTGATGGTGCAGAACTGTCATCTGGCGCCCAGCTGGATGCCAGTGCTGGACAAGATGTGTGAGGAGATAGACCCAGCCACAGCTCCTGAAGACTTCAGGCTGTGGATCACCTCCTACCCCTCACCCAAGTTCCCAGTCAACATCCTGCAGAATGGGGTCAAGATGACCAATGAGCCACCTAAGGTCAGTCTGACTGCCCTGTCCAGTCACAAGTTTCTGGAGCCACTGTAGTCTCTCTGAAAAGATGCTGGACCTCATTGCACGACTTTGTTGTTGATGCATAGGTCTGCCCCATCTGTCTCCTCACAACTTCCACCACCACCAACCCACCTCTTGCTTCACCACCTGTTTTGTGGTAATGCATGGCCAGACTCTGCAGGCTGTTCACACAAGCGTCTCTGCACGTGTATCCATATGAGTGCTTTGCAGCCTGCTGACAATGGGTTCTGCTCCTTTCAAACACATATGTAGTGCTCAGTGTACGTTGACATACTTTCAGTGAATGTTGACACTCAGTGCTTAGTGTATGTTGATTCCGCAGTCACTATCTTTTTTACTCCCCCAATGAGTCCTGAAGACAGGAAATGTAAACTGGTTGACTGACACATATACCTTGGGAGTGTACATTGCCCTGACTGGCAGCGACATTTGCAATGCAGGGCATCAAAGGCAACATGCGGCGCAGCTACATGCAAGAGCCCCTGTCCAACCTGGAGTTCTTTGAGGGCTGCCGCCAGCCGGTGGCCTTCAAGAACCTGCTGCTGGGCATGGCCTTCTTCCATGCCCTGGTCCAGGAGCGCCGCAAGTTTGGGCCCCTGGGCTGGAACATCCCCTATGGCTTTGATGATGGGGACCAGCGCATCAGCATGCGCCAGCTCAGGATGTTCCTGGATGAGAATGAAGAGGTGTGGTGCATGTTCAGCTTCCCTGCATTGCTTGGCGCAGCTGCTAGATGCTGCTGCCTGTTGCTGAGGGTCCTGGACACATTGCACACACCATTTCTCATCAAAATGTAACATGAGGCCCTTTAGTGATGCTGCGCATGTCTCACATTTGCAAGCTTGAACTTCATTTGCACAAGTCCAATTTGCATTCTTCCTAGCAAGAACCCCTTGGCCAATGAACAGCAACTGCTGAAGACAGACAGCATGATGAGTGGTGCTAAGGAGGAACTGCTGATGCACAAGCATGATGAGGGGTGCTGAGCAGACACTGTTGTTGCAGGTTCCGTTTGCTGCAGTGCGGTACACGACAGGAGAGTGCAACTATGGTGGACGTGTGACAGATGACAAGGATAGGCTGCTGCTCAACACCCTGCTGGAGAAGTGCTGCTGTCAGGAGGTGGTCAGCATACCTCATCACAAGCTCTCCCCTTCTGGCCTCTACTACGCCCCTGACCAGGGTACCCACCAGGACTACCTCAAGTAAGCTGCTGCTTCACACAACAGCTGTTCCTGTCTCACCCACTGCCCGCTGCCTTCCTTGGCTAAATCTGCCTGTACCCTGCTGCCCTGAAAGCATCCACTTTGCCTTTTGATGGTTGCCCTTATTTACGCAATTGTCTCTGAGCAGTATTGCAGTCTGACCACTGATTTGCTGCTCAAGTGTATGTGATCTATCACCTGCAGCATTGTACTAAGTTCCCAGTGACATGTCTGCAGGTACATAGATGGCCTGCCCATAACAGCCTCTCCTGAAGCATTTGGGCTGCACCAGAACGCTGACATCACCCGAGATCAGAATGACACAGCGCTGATGTTCCAGTCTCTAGCGTCCACCAGTGGGGGCAACTCAGGTGGGGGGCCAGGCGGGGGCGCCTCAGAGGCCCTTGTGGCAGGGCTAGTCAGGGAGTGCCTTCTGGCACTGCCTCCAGCCTTTGACTTGGAGGCAGTCCAGCGCAAGTACCCAGTGCTGTATGAGGAGAGCATGAACACTGTGCTGGTCCAGGAGATGACGCGCTTCAACAAGCTTACTGGTGTCATTAGAGAGTCCCTGCAAAGCATACACCTGGCGCTACAGGTGACGACCCCTGTGCCCTCTACCCCTCTGCACTACCATATCATGCGTTGCCAATGCATCATCCTGGACCATTACTGGTACTAGAATGACTGCTTGCATTGTGTGTGCTACTTGCAGCCTTAGCTTATTTCCATATGACGCTGTCCACAGCTGTTGAGGTGCAAGATGTGTGGTGCAGGGTTTGGTGGTGATGAGTGGGGAGTTGGAAGCTGCCTACCGCAGCATCAGCATGGCTAAGGTGCCAGACCTGTGGGCCCGGGTCTCCTACCCCTCCCTCAAGCCCCTCCCCTCCTACCTGGAAGACCTGTATGCCCGCCTTGCAATGCTACAGGTACCATCCCTACTCAGCCTGTGAACCACAGACTTGTACACAAGATCACCATGCACTTCAATGTGATCCTATGCAGCTTGACACTGCAACCATGGGCAGCCATACACAAAGCAAGCTCACTTTGCTGACTGGCTGTGTGACGTGAACCAGCATGATACACAACATGACCCTGCAGGGCAGGCTGCAGCCCTGCCTGTCAACCTCAGCTTGACCTGTTGTGCTTGTGCAGGATTGGTATGAGAAGGGCCCCCCTCCCATCTTCTGGCTGTCTGCCTTCTTCTTTGTCCAGTCCTTCCTGACAGCTGGCCTCCAAAACTATGCCAGGAAGCATGGCATTCCCATTGACATGGTGGAATACGATTATGAGACACTTGGCATGGATCACAAGATGTACAACAGATGCCCTGAGGAGGGGGTGTACGTGCATGGCTTGTATCTAGAAGGCTGCAGATGGGATCCTGTAGAGAAGCAGCTTGCTGAGTCTCTGCCCAAGGTATACCACTTGTGTGTCAATTGTGTGACCTACAAAACACCAACATGGCATGTTGCATCGTTGCTGTTTGCTATCTGCGGTCTGATGTCTGGCAGACAGCAATCACTGCTTTGCTGATTATTTGTCATTAGCACTCTCACAGAACCTAGCCGCAATGGTCCATCATGAACACTGATCATCTGGATTTCAGCTTGTTTATCAAATGCCCAGTCACTCACGGTCTGGCCATGATGTGCAGGTGCTCTTCAGTCCAGCACCATGTTTGTGGCTGCGACCAAAGAGGGTTGACAAGTTGGGACAGTACCCCCACTACAGCTGCCCGCTTTATAGGACAGTAGAACGCAAGGGAGTACTGGCAACAACAGGACACTCCACCAATTTTGTCATGTTTGTCAAGTTGCCAACTAGCCAGCCTGCCAGTCACTGGACAATGCGAGGGGTGGCAATGTTGACTTCCTTGTCTGACTAATTTTTTGCAACTGGTATTTTGTATATTTTCGGTCTGAGGCAGCAGCCTCTTGTCAGTTGGTGCATTGTCTATGCTTTTGTACGTCCAGACATTTCATTCTGAAGGTGTAAGCTTTTGCTCAGGCTGTCATGAAATGTTCATTGTTATAGTCACATGGCTGCATGTACAAACATCAGTCAGGAATGCTATGATGCAACAGCTCAATTAGTCAAATTCTAATTGTGCTAGGGAGAAGCCAAAACCAGTCAACATGTCACGGGTGCTGAGTTACTCCGCTGTCACACCATGACTGCAAAGCATGAGCATTCCAAAAGGAACAGTTCAGCATACTGAAATGCAACATGCAGGAACTATCACCACCAATACCACTTTAACAGTTATCTATCTCACACTGCTATACAGGCACAAATCAAATGAACGAGTTGTGTTGAACTGGCCTTCCCCCTATGAGATGTGTATGGTGTCCACCCTAAAGCTACTGCAGAAGGGAGTAGCTAATCAGCGTCCTGTCACATGTCCTGCCAGAGAGCGCTTTATACAACACCAAAAACAGCACAAAGTGTCATAGATATGTCAACAACTGCTAGAAAGCACAGCTGAAAGAGAAACCTTGGAGCAAACAAGGCCCAAACCATGAGATGTCTCCTTTGAAGGGCAGCACTACAGGTGGTCACCAATGCATTCAAGGTCTGAGTCAATAAGTACGCTAAACAGCATTGACGTAGTGGCTGACTGCTGTTTGCACTCCTTCCACTCTGTGCACAGGTCAACAAGATGTGTGACCCAAAGGTGTTGAGTGCCAGCAGAGCTCCTGATGCATACTCGTTGAAGGCCTCTATGCCTACAAAGCCTGCAGTGTAATACGAAAAGTTTTAGCACGGCCATGTGCTGAGAGGGCATTGGCCTGCAGCAAGATCAAGTGCCTATGCTGCAACGCAAAGCCAATTCAGGAACAATGTGTTTTGCGTGAAAGTCACAAGCATATGGTTTCTGTACCTGCAGCATATTGTAGGCCAGCAAACTCGCAAAAGTGACCACTGCAAAAAAAGAGCTGCATGCTGAGCAGAGCCAGCAGGCAGCCTTCCGCTACCCCTAACCACCCCTCTGAACCCTTTGACCCCAACTTTGTGTCAGTAGAGCAGCTCTTTGTGTCAGGTGCCAGCTTCCAGCAGCTGTTCAACAGTTGAAAAAGCTCCTGAGCGCATGCACACTCCAGCAAGCCCAAGGCACACACTGTGCCATTCTCGACACCAGACACCAACAGCACAGGTGCGGCCAAAGCAGCAAGCAAAGTGTGCTGACCTGTCTGCAAACCAGCTTTTGGTCTCAGGATTTTCACTGGCTGGGTTTGTCCAAACACACCAGCAATTAGCAAGACCAGCACCGCAGATCCAGAAAGCAAGAATATCAAGCGGGGCAAGAGCATTCTGAACGGCAAACTCACTAGACTGTGAACTACCGGAAACTGGGGCAACAAACTTTGGATACCATCAGTCAATGCGGTCTTGAATGCTGGGGATTCAGGCAAGCTGGCAAGAACATGCTTCAACTGATGTGCTATGGACTCGTCTACTAGTTGCGCCTGACTCAACATCCAATAAAAAGCCAATACAAAATATGCAGACCAGACTAGCTTGACGACCAGTGCTTGCAAAAGGACACCAGAACATCCAGCAGATCTAGATGCAGTGATACATTTTGGTGATGCGCTGCCTAAAAGCAAAAAGGGGAAGATCATGACGCAGAGAGTGGGTGCCAAAAGCTCACGTGTGTGAAAGACACCGGTGGACAGCCAATGTAGGGATGCAAATTGGACACTTAGATCCATGTGCAATGTGGTGTTGTGTGACTCCAGTAGGTCTGGTGGGGGTGCTGCTGCTGCTTTGTGCATGGCATTATGCCCCGTGCGCACCACAAGTCCCATCGACCCCAACAACGCGTTGCACACCAGCAGCCCTAGCCCACACACCACAGCATCTGAACAGTCCCTGTTCCAGCCATTACCACCTTTTGCAGAGCTAACACCTGACAAGGGCCTGCCTGACAGTCCCAGACTGACAGGCTGGCGGACATGAGGAGCTGCCAACTTCTGCTGTGTCTGCTGTCTTGCACTATCAGACGATGAGGCATCTTCAGCTTCTGGCTTTGGTCCAACACGCTTGTCCTGGTCAGAGCTGTGCCCTGAGCATAAATGGTCAGCATGCGCATGGACGGCCACACCCGGGCTGGGCTGATGCATGAGGGCAGCCAGCGTGCAGTGCAGCAGTAGCGCAGCAAAGGTGGCCACCAGGAAGCACACCATCTGCCCCTCACTCAGTATGAAGCTTGTGGAGAACAGGCCGGCTGCATGCATGACTACCAGTGTGACTGCCCCAGATGGTAGTAGCCACCTCCAATGCTGGTGGGACAGACTGGCGCTGTGGTCTGCCCCAGGCAGGCTGTGCCAGAGGGTGTAAGCTTGCAGCAGGAGGCAGGCTGTGAGGAGGAGTAGGCCAAGTAGCATGAGGGGCAGATTGAACTGGGTCCACTGCTCTCGGGCAAGCTGGGCAGCTGCACCTAGGTACTCTGCGTACCTGCATGCAACGCATTCATGCAGCCTCACTGTTCATCTTGTCTAGCTTGGCTTGTGAAGGACTAAGCCTATCATGAAAACCTGAGGGACATGGTGGGCTCTACAAATGGCAACTGTTGATCTTAGTGCAACTAGCAGCAATCACATCCCAGCCTAACAGAGTGACAAGGCTATAAAGACAAACATTTGTGACAGGCACAGCTGGGCTCACCTGTCCTTGCTTGACCTGCTGCTGCTGGCTGCACTACTGTCATTCTTGTTTGACGCCACAGCTTTCTGGTACAGGTGATTGATGTGATGAAGGTGTGCCTTGGGGAGAGAAGCCCTCCCATGTGCTGCATATGCATTCAGGTATGTGTGCACCTGCACCACCGCACACTGCTGCTGGAACAGAGAGTGTGTTTGATTGCAAAGACATTGGCACAGGTGCTCATGGTCAATACTTGTCTGAACGAGTCAGCCTGTCATCGCTGTGTAATCTAGCTAGCCCTCAACAGTTGACTATAAGAAGCAAGCTTACCTGGGCGGCGTTTGACTGGAGCGCCTGTATATATGGCTTCTGGCATAGGCTGCCGTCGTGGACTTGTGAAGCATTCATGAAGGCATGTGCACTGTGTGCTACATTCCACAGCTCCTCAGATATTCGCCCAATGTTGCCAAAGGGGATGGGGACCCCCATGAGGGCTGCAACTGAAGGGGCAAAGTCTATCTGGGGCATGCTGCTGTCAACCATGCGCTCTGCTTGGCCTTCAGTGTCAGGTTCTGATGTGGAGCAGACTTCCTGCTGACACCTGCAAACCGCTCTTTTGTTAAGCCACTCATTGAGCATGCACAGTCATCCCCTTCCGCAGGCTGTACGCCATTGACATGACATAAGGTGAATTTTGAGGGCACCTAAACATATTGGAAGTCTGTCTGACACACTGTTCTCCCCAATGCAAGCTTGCCCATTGAGCCCATTGTCACATGCATAAAAGCATACATGAAAGAGTTGAGTCAAGAGGCTGACCTGATCTGATGGTAGGCTCCCATGTTGAGCGCAAGCAAGGCAGAGTCGACCTCCTCTGGGGCCCCACCCCCATGGTCCCCTGTCAGGGTCTGCCCATGGTCCCCAAACACCATCAACAGAGTTTGCTCATGTGCCTCACCAGGTCCTGCCATACTCACCAGCTCCTCCACCACCTGCATTACATTCACAATAGTGTCATGAGCTGTACAACTCTCTCTTCATGTGGTTCTTTGTTCAGGTCCTGCCAATCCGGACAGACACAAATATGACAAACGTGCTCAGCCAAGCTAGGTGCTGTGACAGCATCTGTGACAATGCAAGGACATTGTGTGGTCATCACACCTGACCTGTTCCACATGCTGGTTCATCTGCTGCAGCTTAGCAGCCATGTGAGGGCTGTGCACATCATAGGTGTGACCAACATGATCTACACCCAGGTAGTGCCCAATCACCACATCCCATCCTGCTGGCTCCCTGATGCTTGGTATCAGATTCTGCAGCATTGCACAGCAAGTCTCTCATAGCTTCAGGGTCCACGCATTGAGCATGGCCAGCCAGCTGTGAAATAGCGACAGGCATATACTGTTCATGATAACGGTGCGCATATGCGCAACAAATAAGTGCAGCTGGGGACAGAGGCTGTGTGGAAGTCTGCCTGTGAGACTGTTTGTTGCATGCCGTGTTTGTTAAGTGTACACGTTACATCTGTGCTCTGAGCACGCAACTGTGCTGACCTGCCATACCCCATCATCCACTGTGTGCAAATCCATGACATTGAAGGAAGAAAATGGAATAGCATGCTGAAACTGGGTGGGAAACAACTGCATCCAGGTGTCGTCGCCAAAGAAGGCCTGCAACAGGGTATCTCCATCAGAACCTGATAGCTTGCACATTGGCAGCCCATTGTGATCATGGCATGTTGCAACAAGCTAGTTTTAGGCCATTTTGCAGCGCAATCACTTCACAACAGAACACCATGTTACCAGCTGCTTGTCATGATGGCGCAGTTGGTCTATGAGGTTGTCTTCAGTGACTGCAGCTGCTGAGAAGCTACTGCCAACATCTATGAAAGTCGGCAAACCTCCCTGCATTCAGCCAGGTCTGTATTATTTGCTTGATACAGCTGAAGCAGCGGCAACCAGATTCAGTTACCGTCATGAGTCCTTTGAGCCGCTGCATGGTAGTTGTGGGGGGATCTGCCACAAACCTTGTCAGCAGTGCAGCTTGACCCTGCAGCTCATGCAGTTTGTATCATATTTGTATGCGTATAAGACTAGTTTTGACATTCGTATCCTGTCAGGACTTGCTGCAACTTACAGCTGCATTTGCAATGTCTTGCAGAATGGGCATGGTTCCAAGCTTATTGTAGCTGCCTGTGCTGTTGCTTACAAAGTCCCATCGGAGGGCATCGATGATTACCCATACTAGTTTTCGCACAGGAGGCTCAGGATTACAAGCAAGGCTGTCAGCAGGAAGACTTCTGCTCGGGAGCTCGATCCTGGTCAGCAGAAATCCAGTCGCAAACACTCCCAATGTTATAAGATGCAAGATCGAGAACAACAGCAACAGACGCCACAGCGGCCAGGGGCCCAGATCTTTCGGCAGTTTGGCGCGTTGCGTACTCTTGCGATACTTGACGCCACCACCTAGAAGTTCGCGGACAGGCAGCAACACTGCATCTATGTGCATGGTGGTGGCTAAGGAGATCGCGCGGCAGTCATTGTGAAGGACAGGGCCTCTCCCGGCTGGGCAGTCGAAACAGACCTAATCGCTAATCCTTGAGCTGTTGATCTTCAATTTGAACTCCTGCAAAACTTTGACTGGGTTTACCGATCGCCATTGTGGTGACGGGCATCTGATGCTGTCAAGGTGCATCTGTGATCCTGTCATGGGACTCGAGCGAAGGTGAAATTGTTGCCCCGCTGCTTTCGACGATGTCTTACCAGGATGACCTGAGCCAGCTCATGCCGTCTTTGTACTCAAAAGTCAAGCTTGCATATGGCTCCGATAGTACTGCTGATCTCGCACAGTATGCAAACAACCACGCCTTACCGGCAAGCAGTACCTTGCTCATAAGCCCAGCTGCAGAGCAGAACTGCCAACCCTACGGGCCAACTGGAGCAGAGCAGCTGCCGCTGCAGCCCGTTCTCAACATGAAGCCCAGGGTTCAGCAGGGACTGTCACAAAGACACAAGGGAACAGGCAGGACTGTCGCACATAGAGCCTTTGATCTCATGCTGAGGTATGACTGCAACCCATACCGTGTTTGCAGCTTGGCAAGATGTGACATCAGCTCACTGCAGACATATGTCTCGCTTGCAGGCTCCCAATAGGAACACAACAGCCAGAAAAACAGGTCATTAGTCAGCCAATAGGTATGCTTTGTCGCAATCGTGATGACGCGCTGCAGCAACTACCTGGCTGCCTCAACATTGCTCACTGTATGCTTCATGTGCAGACGATCAAGCAGAGATCTGCGCAGACAGTATCCAAACAGCCCTGCTTGACAAGCTGCAAGCCATCAGCAATACTCGTCGCAGCCAGCTGCAACAACATGCAGGATCAGGCAGAGCAGTGACAAAGCGCATGTTTGGACTGGCACTGCCCCCAATACAAAATGTATCAGAACCCCAAGCAGCTAGCCAGACCCCACTGCAAAGCGCAATGTCCACGCCACAGACAGCATGGCCTGCAGCGACTGTCAACAGGATATCAGCAAGGAGCAAGAGCAGTAGCCGGGCCTCTTTTGGCTCAGCCATAGAGGGCATTCTTGAGCGCCCCTGGCGAAGCATCTCCAAGACACCTGCTGCCTGCAGAACACCTGCGCCCAGCTCAGCTTGGAAGCACACTCCCATGGAAGGTGTGCCTGAGCGCTTTGAGCAGCCTTGCCACCAGCAGTCTATCAGAAGGCAGAGCCACAGCAGCAAGCTGAGAACACCTGGCAGCACCAGGCAAAGTCAAAGACAGCATCTGGGGTCACTGGGCAGCACAGCAAGGCCAGATACACTGTCAAGGCTGCAGCCACCAGCTGGTGATGAAGCACAGTTGCAAGAGGTGTCTCCTGTTGTGGGTTTGCTGGAGCCGCAGCATCAGCCAGATGAGCAGCAGCAGCAGACTGGGGCTGAGCAGTATGGCTCTCTGGGCTTCTTTGGCAGCCTCTGCTCTGCCCCCCCAGTCACAGACGCTGCAGGTGAAACCGCAATTCTGCGTGACTGCCAGCAGATTGTGACAGGCCTGCATTACAGCATAATGCAGTATGCACATTGAGCTTGTCTGTTAGCAGGCTGGTACATGGGCTATTCATAGGCTATTCTGCAGGCATTCGCATATCAATGACTGCTTGCTTGCTGCAGCCGTGACTCATGCCAGGCAATCTTCCCTGCAGATCTGAATATGCAAGACGAGTGTGATGACATGGATGTTGATGGTTATGATGACTTCAGTGATGATGCAGGTATCACAGCTCATGAAAATGCACTTGGTAGCTCTTCATGTATAATCTCTGCTGTACACTATGCCCTGACTGTTTCACAATGTGACCAACAGGCCAGGCCTTGCTTTGATGTCATGCCAAGTATGTCACAAGTCAGGCTTTGCCTTGCCATTCAGCACTCTACCTGTCTGCACTGACAGGTCTCTTTCTGACCATGTACTGCTCACTGCTTGCAGATGAGCAGCGGACTCCATGGCCTGCTGTCCTTCCTAGCACCAACAGCAAGTCTGCATTGGGCAGAATAGCTGCAGAGACGACGCCGGCAGGTAGCTTGCAGCAGCCTGGCAGTATTCTGCATGCAGGCCAGTCAGCCTATGGCGGTGGCAGCACAGGCCAGCGCACCACTCCCTGGTCGGGCGCCTCTGCACGGCCTCAGGACTACTCTGTGCCGCGCTTTCATGAGATGGAGGTCAGCAGTAGCCTGCTGTTAAACCCCCTGTGTTAATTGCTGCTGATTTGATGCACAACATACATAGTGCTTGCGTGCTGCAAGGTTTTGTTGGTTGTATCAGCAGGCTGTCATGTGAGCTGCTCAGCTGCCTTGACCCCTGTGTCTGCTTGAGGGCACGCACGACAATGGCATCATTGGGACTCATGCTATAGTTTCATTGGCCTTAGCAGGGCTCACTGTCAACTCAACTTGTTTTTGTTGACAATTTTTGGTGACGTTGGTTTGTTGACAGCTTTGGTCTCATCAATGGCACAAGGAGACAGTGTAGTGACAGTCCAGTGTTCATGTCCAGGTGCAAACAGGGAGAAGTCTGCAGAACTCACCAGCACTCTCAATGGCTGATGTTGCTGTGCTGGCCCAGTCTCCCCTCGCTGAGCAGCCTGATGACACTGCACACCAGGTCAGTCATATTCTCCTGCAAACTGCCAAGTTTTTGCTGGTGACACAGGAGAAAGCCACAGAGAGGCTTTCTCTGTTTGTCCACATGCAATGCCTTCACAGCAGTAGCTGCTGTAAATGTCAGTCTAGACATGCGATTGACAATCTTTGTCTTGAGCAGGCCATTTAGGGGCCCGTATGGAGCATAGCTGACATGCTGTAAGATAGTGTAGCTGTAGAGCCCCCATTCAATGGGTGCTCCTTGCAGGCCGTGGAAGAGGAGAATGCTCAGCCTGGCTCAGAAGCAGCAGCGCCCAAGCATGTACGCAAGAGTGAGGCACACCAACGGCTGAAGGAGGCCAACAAGCAGAGGAGAAGCTTGGCAGGTGCGCCCCAGCATGCCTTGTCACCTTGACCTGTATACTACCACGCATTGGTTTGCTGTTGTCTTGTGCTGCATCATCATGTCATCCATTCTCTTGTCAACATTGCAAATTTTTCTGACCAAAGTGTTTGGTTTGGTCGGTTATGTTAAAGCTTGTGCATGCATGTTGGTTCATCTGAAGCCTGGTTGCAGGGGAGGGTCTGCATGGGGAGATGGGGGTTAGGCGCAGCAGCAGAGACAAGCACGCCCCGTTGGAGTACTGGAGGAATGAGCGCAAGGTGTACAACCGAGAGTTTAGAAGTGAGTCTCAAGGGTTTCCATTCGCAGCTCACTCATACATTGTACTGAAGTGCATACTGCAAGTACTACATGACACTTTTTCCATCGTGCCTTGGTGTCGGAAGGTGGCTCATGTACGGTGTTGTGAGCCTGCTTATGATGCTAGCTGTGCCCTTTACCGACTGTGCTTGAGCATTCTCATGCTTCAATGTCAGCATCAGAGCAATGCAATGAAAGCTGACGGATGCGATTGCCTGATTACAGTCTTTCCTGGTTTTGGTAAGTTGCTACACAGATGTTGCAGAAACATCATAGCAACTGATGTAGGCTTTGTGACAGAGAATGTGTCACACTACGTGGTGATGTGCAAAATATGGCAATCATTGACTGGTTAGGTGCTATGCCACAAAGCAACGGCTTGGGTGACAGCATTGACTTTATTTGCAGGTCTTCCTACGGTACACCACTATGCAACTCGCACCCCCAGTCCAAGCTGGAAGTTTGTCCAGGACCTGCCACACAAGAAAAAGTCACGTCTGGCTCAGAAAGCAACTGAAGCAAAATGAGCCACCAGCAAAATTTTGCAGTAGTCTGTATCCAAATACCACTTACACATGTCCCGCCTGTTGTCGACTTCGTTTTTCTTTTTGTCAGGATGCTCCAGTCTGAGTCCTCTGAGATGTGAAACGTCTATTATGGAATAATTCGTGCTATTAGTAAGCAAGTCATGTACCTGTGAAGCAGGACAAGCAGCTCGACGAGGAGGGCGTAGTATTGCAGGAATACGTGATTGCAAGAGCAAGCCACAAGCTGTACATGTCTGTCTGGATTCAAGTGTCCACGTGCGGTTGCAATGCAATGCATGACACAAGCCAGTCCTTTGAGACTTTGCATCTCTGAGATTCATTGTACAACATTGCTGACTTGCAAGCGAAAAAGCAGCAGAAACGTTTCACTTCACAGAGGTTGTATGTATACAGTGTGTATGTATCTAGTGAATTATCAGAAGCCCAGCTGCAGTAACCCAACAGTGAGAAAAGCAAATAGATGAAGGCCGGCAGTTGGTGTATAGTTAGCAGTCAACTCAAGTTCTTAAGTGTAGTGGTAAGCATCAGTAAAGAAAGTTCTGGTAAAAGCAATGACTTCAAACTGATGAACTATCAATATCTAAACAAATCTGACAACAAATAATATTATGCTGATTTCTGCAATTCTGCAATACAGTCAAAGCACAGTAAACAAACATAAAGCCAATACTTATCAAATAAAGTGTAAATTGATACAAGATTACATTCACAGTCTTCAACTTTGCAATTACAAAAACTGTGCAAGAGGCGCATCAGAATTCAGTATCATGCTGGACATATTCAGCAGTTGCCGTATCAGGATACTTCTGTGGGTTCCCATCCTAGATGCAACATGAGCTGTCAAGCTCAGCTGAGCTCATCACTGCAACCGATGCTAGTCTGCTTGTAGCTGTAAGCTGTGTAACTGAGCAACATTGAGCCATAAACACCCCAATGAACATGCCCGTGAACATTGAGATCCATACAACAGCTTGTGTTGCAATATGCGCCAGCATATACACACACACATCTCATACCATCTCTCTCTCGGTGATATGGACATTCTTGAGTCAGCACACATTCGTGAACTCACACTGCCTAGCACAAGCACAATAACGCAATCTATCTTGTTGCATGGGCTTGTAGCGCATCTTGCAGCTGTTGAGGCACTCCAGAGCTGGGAGCTAAGCAAGGCAATATGGGACTTGCCAACACCCTCTGATACCCTGCCCATGTTGACTCAAACCTCAGGCCTACCCCATTGCCATCTAAGCGCCGCACAACACAACAGAGGTTTGCTCCCGCCATGCGGAAGTACCCTGTCATGCTTGCTTTCCTTCCAGATCCAAAGTCAATTTGATTGTTGAAGGTGTTCCAGTTAACTCACCCTGACGTCAGGGTCCAACCTATGCACAGCGTCTACAAACTTCTGGAAGGATTCAGCTGTCTGATGAGCAATTCCACGTGCTAGAGTCTGCAGCCCCCAGTTGGGCTCCAAAGTCTGCAGAATGCCTGTCCTGACGCTGCATACAGCGGCAGCCAAGCTATCTATCAGGTTGTTGGCTGCATTGGGGTCACCAGTCATGTTGCCATCAGATGTGCAGGTCAGCACCACTGACTCTGTCAGATTTCCAATGTAGCCTGCTGGTATCAGTCCCACAGGCAAGCCTCGTTTTGAGAACTCCACCAAGACAAAGCCCTTGCTCTGCTCACCCTTGGCTTTCTGCCCTGGCCTGGCCCGGTCACGTGCATCACATGCCAGCAGCCAAGCCAGTGCTGTGGTGACATCGTTTGTGGAGAAGAAGGGCACTGATGCAAGGGCAGGATGGTCGTTGAGCCTTGCCTTCAGCCCCAGCAAATCAGCCTGCAGCAGATGAACATTTGCCATAAGAGTTATGTGGGAGGGGGAGTCAAGGGACTGTTTGTTGCTGAAGAGCATCTTGCCCAATCAAGGTACGCATATTCTGCGGGTGACTGCCTCATGAAAATGGTTACACCAGGACCTAGAAGAGACTGCTCCAAGACTTTCTAGAACATTGTCTGCTCAATCAACCTTCAAAGACGTAGCTGCAGTTGGAGGTTTCAAGGCCGCCCTACTCTTACCAGGCAGACAGCAAAGCTGTGAGAAGCAGCCTAACACACCACATTTGTCAGCCAATTGGCTGGTATGTATTACCTGGGTGAGATGAACAGCAAAACTGAGATGAGGTTCACCATTGTACCCCTGATAGAGGTGTGTCAGCATAGCACTCCTGGCACTTCCATGGCGGCCGATGGCATATGGGCTTGGGGCTTGCAGATCCTGCAACATGCAACAAACCCTTGTCCCTGTTCTAGTTCTTGAGATGTAGTGATGTAGCCATGATTTGCAGAAGCCCTTACACGCTTTAGGACTTGTCCATAAGCACAGCAATCAGTCATGGTCTGTCAGCAATCAGTCATGGTTTCCTTTCCTTCAATTGTGGCAGTCAAGTGTCATTTTACTAGAATGTGCAACCATCTCATTGTGAAATTGGTTGCAGATTGTTCTCTAAGAATGGGCTTACGAACAAATGACATTAATGAAGCCTACCTTGGTACAATGCAACATTACGTAAATCTTACAGCAGAAATGCAAGTGAGCTCATACCAATCATGATCATGCCGAAGTTGTTCATGGCGCTTTCAGCTGGTCTGGCTGAAGCTTGTAAATGTGGCACGGTGGGGTGATTAACAGATTTACCTGCTGTAGCATACTGCTTTGTGTGAATGTGGTAATGTACTCGTGGCAGCTGGCAGCTGTCAAACCTAATCTGTGTAGCAGCATGACTAGCGTGATGCCTCTATGCAACGCACAATGAATTCAGATCAGCCCTGGCTAGGGCTGCGTTCACAAGCCATTCAATCTGCTTGGCAGTTGCAGTGATATAAGACAAATGCAGTGGTCGTCATGTGCAAGCGTGCTGTTGCACTTGCACCACAAATCTGCAGTGTTGCAGTCAAAAGTCTGCATGCAGCAGCACAAGCAGCTGTGTCATCAACAGCCAGATATGCATCACAAGCAGGTGGGGTCTTGTGTATGATGTTCAGCAATTGGCAAGGCATACCTCCTGACTTTCTGGTCCAGCATCAGAGAAGCTCAGACTGTCTACTCCTGGATCAGCTGCCTCCAGATGAGGTTTGAGATGTGTCGGCCATAGGTTGCGCTCACTTGGTGCAACCAGGCTCCTCAAAGACTCAGGAGATTGCCCTCGATAGAGCGCAGCAAGGGCATTGAGGATTTCTGTTGCCCTGAATCCTGCATGATGACTAAATTCAACAATCTAGACAAATGAAGACACTGTAGCAAGGCATGCAATGTCTGCACAGGAAGCGGCCCAGCACCGCATTGTGAAACCAACCCTTTCTTGAAGTATAGTCCAAAGCTTTTTTAGAGCATGGGTTGAGATTGCATGTGACACTGATCCCTTGGGATGTGGGGACAGACAAATTCAAGAATGCGCAACTAACAGCGCAAAAACACCTAAATTGTAGGACTACAAAGTTGGTTGCCAATGACAACTTTTTGTTGTTTTGCTACTTGCATTGGAACACACAGCTTATATGACTTGGCCATACTTGTGATACAATTTCGGCTAACATTTGCCACTTCCCAAGTGTAGCAAGCTTACCATCTGTCAGGGCATGGGACCATGAGGCGGCAAGTAAAGATGAGCCATCTCCAAGACGTGTCAGGCGCAACTTGAACAATGATGAATTCCCTGAGCATCCTTCCTTGCTCTGCAACAAAGTCAATATGTCCGCTGTGCATGAGGCCAGTTTGTGCTCATGACATGATATGTTCGTGCATGCCTGTCTAAGTTGGGTTAGAGGCTGACATGTGGCACACAAGGCCAAGCTTGCTGCAGGTTTGCTACAGGCCGTGACCCAAGCAGAGGATGTAGACTGTAAAGGACATTCATGAGTGCAACCGTGTGCTGCACATGCAATAAACTGCACACAAGTGTTGTTGTGCAACTCTGTGAAGCAAGCAATGCAAAGTTGTATGGTGGTGCACTTCCACTGTGTAGTGCAATCTCACTGCACCTCTACAGGATCTTCGTAAGGTGGTGTAGGCAGAAAACCGTCGTCTGCTGATGCGATGGCTGGGGGGGTCGCATAGCAGTGCGTGCATCCTTCGAAGTCTTTGACGCTGCCTTTGGGCCATTCAGCCTCACTGATTGTAATGCCGGAGTTCTCACTGTCTTGCCGGATGGAAGCGGGCGTCGCGAGGTCTAGCCTGCGTTTCGAAGCTGCGAACTCGGCAAGCGAACACGAACACCTGGACTGTTTCGCCATGACAAGCCCAACAACCCCTACCGTCCAGCAATGATTGGGCAAGCAGTGATCAGCTCGGCTGCGGCTTGAACGAGTTTTCCAAAGTCAAGCTGATCAGAGACAAGCAGGCAGAAAGCGGGGCTCCAATACAGCTTGCACCGTAGAACTATATCGGCCGGGGCCAACACGGTCTTCTGCGCCGCAAGTGGCTTGCTTGGCTTGACCATGCATGACTGCAAGACGCAAAACCCCTCGTAGTCTCCCAGCCAGCCGAATGGCTTGACGGGAGTGTGCATCGATATCGGTATGGCGTACAGTGGTCTAGCAGGCTAATGTCGCGGTTGGCCTCCCGTTCACAGACACGCTGGCATGCCTACGTTGACTCGTCAGTTGCATGAACAATCGACAGGTAAAATGCAGCACGCTGAACAAGCTGAGCTTGCAAACTACGTGCTTCATGACAAATTCTGACAAAACCCTAAGCATTGCATGTGCTGCACATGCATGCTGTGCAACAATGACATATCTATGTAGTGGCCCGGAAGTCGATCCTGGTCAATGCATGGCAGACTTGTAGCTTGCACTGAGCTATGTTGATGAGCAACTGCAGTCTGTCTGTTGCTTGCATCAATCTCAGCATCCTTGAACTCTGGAGTTCCCTCATCAAGATCTGCTTGAGGTCTGCACCCGACATGAATCCACATGCGAAACGGCCTGCACGGATAAATCCATCCATGCAAATAGAGCCACAAGGAAGCGTTTACGGTGGTGTAGCCTTCCAGTTCGAAACGAGTATGCCTTTGTAGATTTCGCTCATGGAACATGTAGCCGTGCACTGGCTCCCAAAATAATGCCAGGCTGAGGCTTTTGCACAGATGGCTGATGCTGGTCACCCAGCAATAGATGATGTGTCTCAAGACGTGATGCCAGTGGCTCCTTTCAGGTAATATGCCAAGAGGGCAATCAGCCTATAGGCTGTTACAGGGCAAGTCACGTATTGCCACTTGAAAGTGGCCAAACAGTGGGCGATTGTGAAAGGCAGCTGGCATGTCCACTTGCATGTTGAGTGTGTGGTATGCTCACCCACATACTAGACTTAGGGTATAAAGCGTAAACCCTACATCCTATATGACCGCTACTATTGCAGCATGGGCAAAAGGCCTCCTTCTAGCCGGAACTTCACCTCGGCCCCAAGCAAGGCAACATCATGTTGCTGCTGTATAATGGCCAAAGGGGTAGCTCCTGCTGGCCACCGTATGCTTGAGTTCATGAATGGAGGGTAGCAATGTGCCCCTGCAACGCCAGCCCAATCAAAGTCCACGAATTTCACCCTCCATTGCTGGCCTTCTTGCCTTACACACACATTGGGCAGCCGAGCATCTCCATGCGCAAAGCATTGGCCATTTACAAGAATGCCATGTGCAGATTGCAAAGCCTGCTGGATGGTTGGGGCTACCGACTGCAGCTCATCAAGAGGTAGCTGATCCAAGGTGCGGTAAGTCTCTGGCAGCCACTCCATGATGACCAGCTGCAAGGGGTCAGTCGAGTCAATGACCTCAGTATGCAACAATCTGGGGGCCAGGCCCCCTGCAGCCCAGGCTCGATGTACATCCAGACCATATCTGATGGCAAATTTGGCAACCATCTGGACATCTGAGGAAGACTCCCTGCACCGGTAGAGCATTGGATACGGCAATGCTTGAACCTCATGAAACCTGCACAAGACCACGTCTCAATGTCAAAGACCAGGCAGCAACCTCTATGTTTGTGCTGAGGCACTCCCATTTCAACATGTCAGGTAATGCATCTAGTGTTGACGGCACTCTAACGACATTGTAAGTCCACAGAAATCTCTTGAGCTTGTGTGCTGAATGAGACTCAGCCCAACTAACTTGACCATGATGCAAAAGGTTTCAGCCTTGGGCTGTTGAAAAGCACACCACAAGGCATGTGAATGCAACCTGCACAATCACACATCTGGCCTTCCAAAATACCAATTTGTCAAAAATGTCATGAACTCAAGTCTTGCTAGGGTATGCTTGCAGCATATGACTTGGGTCTTGCACATGCACTGGATAGCTTCCCATTCTGAAGTATGCCTTGCATACACAACTTTGATTGCCGTCTAGTCCATATAGCAGAAGGTTTGCACAGACTCAGACCTACTGGTGCTATGCAACATCAAGCATCACCTGTGCAATTGAGGGGGGATGCCCTTAGCAAACAACGATAGTCTGTTGGAGCTTGATGCCAGCTCTGGGCTAGCATGATTGTGCTCTGCCATCAAGTCAGACATGCATTCTCTCAGCGCTTGCAATTGGCAGGCCAGTCTCAACATTGCAGACTCCTGGCCTAGCAATGGCAGCAGGTTCTTCACATCAGTGAGTGGCTCATATTGTACCTTGTGAGTCCAAACCGCACCACCAATCCTGCAATACACGGATTTGCCTCAGCCACAAGTGATGACAGCATCAACCAGAACATGGAGATGCACCAACAGCTAATTCTGCATTATGGTATTGTTACACGGCGTAACTGTATGCAGCGCAAGCGGATAACGAATCCGTGACCCAAGTCTTCAATTAGTTACACCCGGCCAGATTTAAGATAGTGTTTTTATCGATGACCAACAACTTACTATAAATAATATAGGGGGATATTTCCGTTACACACGGGTAGAGCATCACAACCAGATTGCTCCTCATTCACAATGCAAGGCTGCGCCGATTATACTTTTGCCTACATTGCTGCATTATTGTGGCAATCTTAGGAGCTTTGTAACTGGTGTGATCGTAACTGCCCAAAGCGTACCTCAGACCTGCCCCCATCAGCTCCAAGATGAAAGTGGGAGCAAATGACTGCCCAAGCTTGTTTGAGAAGGAGTGAGACCATATTTTGTGGTAGTAATTCAAGCCCTGTGGTTGTGCCTGTTCCTCCAGTCCAAGCTTGCACTCCGCTACCATGACCAGCCCGTTGTTAGCCTGCATCACACATCACAGTCTTATGCGTTATCGATCTTGGCACATTTGAAGATGGACCCGACTTTGTAAGATTTGCTGCAACAGCAGATGTCACTGACATGTTTGACGGAAAACAGTCCACAGTCAAGCCTACATGTTGAGAGATAGCAATGCAGTGTGCAACAGTAGGGATAACCAGCAGTACAGCATCATCCATGCTTGATCAACAACACCGCATCAACATGCTTTTGCAGGAGCAAGTACATGAACTTGGCTTTGAGGACATCACCTGCATGCTAAAATCTGTGGCAGACTTTCCATCTCCTATGGAACTCAGACCAGCCACGGCGACAAGATATTTCTGAAACAGTTTCTGCATTACTGGTGTGAAGTCTTCGACCTCATTTTTGAAATACCACTTTGCTGCCTCAACCAGCTTTCTTGTAAACTTCAGCGTTTGGGCATCAGGACAGGAATCCCTGGCCAGATAAAGGTATTTGGCAAAGACAGGATGGAAGACAATAATCGGTACCTGCATAACACCAGCCCTTGGTATGGTATGCCATGCAAGGGCCGCGACGTACGTAGAACATACAAGTGTACACACTAGTCCACTGAAATGTCTGTGAGCAGATAGACTAGGGTTTGTGCCATATGCATTATATGCATTATATGCACTATATGCAGTATATGACTGTGCATGCAGACTTGCCTGCGCCTCTGAAGCTCTGCAATTCAGGTAAACAGGATCTTTGGGATGTGGACGAATGTCTCCAGACGCGCTGGCCACAGCGTAACCTTGCTCAAATCGCATTTTCGTAATGTTCATTCCGGAAGGCGGCCCAATATTTGTGATCCGGGTTGAGTATGCCGATTGTGAGTTGGAACGCATTGCTGGCTCTGCAGCATGTACCAGGGCCTCAATGCTTTGTATTCAAGCACAAAGTGTGCCTCGTTGCGTTGAGGTGCGATTGAAGCTTGCATGCACAAAAAGCGTTTCAAAGTTTCACACGTACCACTCAATACAACAGTTAATAAAAAAGCTTGTGCAACAATGAATGCTTCGGATATACATAAGAGCTTTGATGTTGCAACTTTTTGTTCACTGAATGGAGCACAACATGATGTGAATACAGGTAAGCTAGTACGTTCAAGCTGAAGGTAGGGCTTACTTTGTGCTTGGCTGCGTAGGAGAATGTTCTCCTTCTCATGCAGACCACTCAGCTGGTTGTTGAGACTTAGCAGCAACTCAAAAAGGAGTTTCTCTTTCTCCTTGTTCTCTGCCTGTTTGGCTATTGCTAACTCCTGCTTGACTTCCACTATTTCGTCTTTGACACTGCGTATGTCCTGCCTGACTGCCTCCAGCTGACCGTCCATAGTACTCAGCAGCAAGTTGGCTTGCCACCTAGAGCATGCATCGACGATAAGTCAAGCAAAGCGTAAAAACTCACAATGCCAATGCAGTGGTCTGGAGGCTTTGCTGAAACGTCCGGTCGTGGCAGGACATAACAGGCACCTGCAGTGCTGTCAGTACCGTGATTGGCAGTACCTGACCAGCAAGAATGTGCTTCTCAACTACTACTACGAACTTGCAAGGTGGAGCGTCGTATGCGCGATAACGGCTTGAAACTATACCAGGCAAATCGAAGTGAGCAGGCTGAGCTGACGCCAGTACCTGTGTGGCAACACCTAAACGGCAATAGCTGACTTTGTCAGAGCGGAACGCTGGGCTTAGCACTGGATACGAAGTGTTCGTTCGTGACAGACGTCGCCTGCGCAGACGCGAGGTTTCTGTTTCTCGGTCGAACCTGCTCTGTTGTGCCAATTTTGCCAAGGGCTAAATCTCTGCGACAACCTAAAAGACCCCTTTCGTGACCTAAAAGACCGCTGACCAAGAACCTGCCAGGGCTTGACCTCCAACCCAATTTATCAGTCTGTAGGGTTAGGCATTGAGGATGAGTTAGATGTGGGTACTGTTATTGGCAACGCCAAAACCCATTATGCACAGACATGGCATCAGAATAGTCTCAGCAGTGTTGCTAGGTACCAACCCTT
>JAABUK010003525.1_pt1 | contig 26429 bp, 29 predicted proteins | sample 5559141 | NCBI WGS metagenome assembly JAABUK01 (sample SAMN10711869, study PRJNA513367) | rock metagenome | isolation source: Antarctica rocks | place: Antarctica: Victoria Land, Pudding Butte nord | collected 2016-01-03 | reverse complement strand
CGGAGACATAGGCCGCGTAGTCCTCGGGTCGGCCATCGTTCGCGGGCGGTGTCATCCACACCTTGACTCACGTCGCGCCGTGACCGGTCAACCGCTATCTTCCGCGCACTACCTGGGCTGTTACAATAATACAAAGAACGTGACCGTGACAGGCATCTGGCGACCGCTGTAGGTGTCAAGGGAGTAGCCGCAAGCCTCGTAAAGCGAGCGTTGCCTGGCCGGACCCTGGCCAGGCGCGCAGAAGAAGATAAGGCAGCCGCGTCGCGGGAAAGCGCCGGGTCTGAACGGCGTCTCCAGGTTCCAGACTAATCCCGGCAAGCGACTGCCACGGTCCCGTCTCGCTCCGCCCTGCCAGCACCTCAACCGCGCGGGGCAGGTCAGGCAGGCCGGACACGTCAAGGACGATCCCGGACATTGGTCCCGCGGCTTTCATCACAACTTCGATTCGTCCCTCTGCAGCGACCCGCCATGGCCCTGGCCCGTCCCCTGTCAGGCTGGACGCCTTGTTCGTGAGCGAAACCGGCACTGCGCTTGAGCGGACAACCTCGTAAGCCACAGTGCCTTGGGGTGAGGTTACGGCAGGCGCTGGCGCTGCGGCCGTAGCAAGATGCGGCGCCAGCCGCTCGAACACCCGGTCCAGCCGTGCCACCCGGCCTGATCGGCCCGCATTGAATACGTCCACCAGCAAACCGATGGGTTGATCCCCCACCAGCACAGTGCCGCCGCTCATGCCCTGCTTCAGTTCCGTACCTGGTTCCGTTTGCACCTCTATAGTCTCGACCTCAACGGAGGCCACCAGCAGCGGCAAACGGTCAATGCCGCCATCGGCTCGTACAACGCGCAGCACCGCCGCGGCATGGTCGCGCAATAGGCTGTCCAAACTTGGCAGCCCCTCGAAAGCCGGGCAGAGGGCGAGCGGGATACCGCGCAGCGAGAGCAAGGCAATTGGCTCGGGGGCCGCCGGCACGCGGCGCAGCAGGTCCCCCTCCCCCTGTTGCCGACCAGGCGCCGTGACCAACGCCGCCGTCTCGTTTCCCATCACGTGGGCCAATGTGATGGCATAGCAGCGGTCGCCCCGCGCGCGCAGCATCGCCTGACCTGTCTCGTCCGCCCGCAGCAGCGCCTGCTGTGCCAAGGCCGGCGCCGGCATCGCAAGCCAAAGGCAGAGCAGCGCCGCGGCGGCGGTGCCCTCGCCTCCCCCGCCCTCCCCACGGCGCAGCCGCAGGAAGTACCAAAGCAGGCCCACTGCGGCTAGGCTGATGTTCAGGGTGTGCATCAAGGGCGACTTCTGCACGACGTCGAACAGGCTTTCCTTCACCGTGAACGTTTCCCCCTCGATCCGCGTCACCTCGAACGCCTCCGCCGGCGCCGCAAGGTTGAAGGACATCCCGCTTTGGAGGTCGTTGGGGTCAATGCGGAGGAAGCCTAGGCCCGCCGGCCGCATGGCGCCATCCGCAGCCGCCGCAACCTCGTGCCCCGGAGCCTCCGCCACATTCTCAGCCCTGCCATGCCGGTTTGCCCGCACGGAGTTGCCCGGCGCAAGCACCAGGCTGTTGGCGACGAACCGGTCGCACAGGTGCTCGAACAGCTCAAGCCGGCATGCCGAGCGGAACACCGGGCCGGCGTGCCGCACGAGCAGGGACGCGGTTGCATCCAGCAGGATGGGGCGGGGGCCGGCGCCCTGGCTGACCTCCTCCCCGACGACCAGGCCGCCGCTGAGCGCCACGACCAAGGGATCGCTGCCCGGGGCGAAGGGGACCAGGACGACGGCGCCCTCGCACAAGGCAGCCTGCGTGCCCGAGGCGGAAACGGCTCCGACTGCGCGGAGCGGGGCGATGCACCCCGGGTCAGCCGGGGCTGCCGATCCCGCGGCAAAGGTGAGGTGGAGCGCCCCGCGGCCGATGCGCTCGAACCGCACGGACGTGCCCGGCGCGATGTCCAATCGCACCGGACCGGGCTCCGTCGCCGGGCTGTCCAGGTCGGCACGGAGAACCGCACCGGCGAAGTCCAGGGCGCCGAACGCGCGGTCGTCCAACTGCATGGACAGCACCTCCGACCGCCCCGTCAGCACGAGGGCGCGGTCGTAGTTCGGCAGCGTCAACACGCCCATCAGGCAGGCGCCGCCGATCAGAAGAACGGCGACGGCCAGCACGCGCGCTTGCGCGAGCGGCGGATCGGTGCTGAAGCGGCGCATAGCAGCGGCCAGGTCATGTCCCAGCGCCTCGGCGACCTCCCCAAGCCATCCGATCACGCGCAATGGCCAAAGGATCAGGATCCAAAGGCAAACCAATGCCGCAAGGTCCAGCATCCGTCGCGCCAGCAGCGGCAAGACGCGGGCGGCCCGTGGCGGCTGCGCTTCGCAGGTCATAGGCCCAGCAACCCCGGGTCAGTTCGCCAGCCGGAGGGTGACGGTCTCGACGATCTCGGTCTGCAGGCCGTCACGGCTCACCTGCTCCAGCCGAAGGCGGGGATGCGCGGGCAGCCCGGCGACGTCGCCCAGCACGCACCGGGCGTCGAAAGAAACCCGGGCGATTCCCTCGACCCGCGTGCAGGCCGCGCGCCGCAGGGTGCGGCCGGAGTCAGGATCGCGCAACGCGGCCGTCAGCGAGTTGCCGCGGGTGTTCACCAGGACCTGCAGCGTGCCAAGCCCTTCTGCTGGGCCGAGGATGACAGGGATCACCTCGGACGTGTCAGCACAGCTGCTGCTGCGGGCGATGGCCGCCACCTCCCGAAGGTTGAATGACTTGAGGTCGGTTTCGTGCGCGGTTCCCCAGGCTAGGCCCGCACGGCCGCCCGAGGGAAGCACGCCCAAGGCGGCAAAACTGTTCTCGGCGAAATAGCGTCCGTCCTGGGTCGTCGCCCGCACGCAGACGGGCGTGTTGCCGGTCAAGCCCGCGGGCAGCGCCATGTCCGACAGTAGCCAGGCGCCTGCGGGCGGCTGCGCGCCCCCTGACGAGACAACGCCGACGAGCGAACGCCCGCTGACTGGGACACGCTCGGTCCACCGTTCGTTGAATGGCGTCGAAACCGGCGTGAGAACGGTCTGCGCGGCAACGGGCGTTGCAGCGAGGAGGAGGGCTAGGGTGGCGCAGAGCTTCATCGCAGAACCCTTGCTTTGCCGGACAGGGTGTGAGGCAACGGTTCCCAGCCGCATACGTCAAGCGGAAAAGCGAGAGCCGGTCCGCGTCACGCCCAGGCCCCCTCGCTACCCCCGCCCGCCCGCGGCAGCACCGGCGGCAGCGCGGCGATCCCCGTGATCTCCACCCGCCAGGCCGGGTCCGCCAGCCGCGCCTGCACCGTTAGCCGCGCCGGCTTGTGCCGGGGGTCCAGCCAGGCATTCCAGGCACGGTTCATCGCCGGGTAGTCCGCCATGTCGGCCAGGAACACCTGCACCGTCAGCAGATGCGCCTTGTCCGTACCGGCCTGCCGCAGCAACGCGTCCACCTGCCGCAGCACGTCGGCCGTCTGCGCCTCGGCATCGCCGGATACGTCGTCCGGCACCTGGCCCGCCAGGTAAACCGTGGTGTTGTGGACTACTGCGCCGGACAACCGCGCTTCCGGCGCCAGGCGGGCAATGCCGATCGTTTGCTGCATCCTTCAAGCTCCCATGCCGGCGCCGGCAGTCACACCACCACCCGGTGCTGCATCAGGGCCAGCATCGGCAGGTCCCAGGGTGCGTTGCCGTAGCCCCATCCCCCAGCCTGCCCGGCCTGCTCCAGCCAGTGCCGGACCCGCGCGGCCTTGTGCTCCGCGATGCAGTTCTCGCCGGACATCCGGCCGGTGAGAGTCCCTGCTTCCTCTTCCAACTCGGTCCCAATCACCTGCAGGCCGGCGCCGAACCGGTCCGCCACCATCTCCGCCACGGCCAGGCGGCAGGACCCCGTGGCCACCAGCACGGCATGGCCGAGCTGCAGATGCTCCTGCAACCGCGTGCAGACGGGATCGGACCAGATGACCCGCGGCGTCAGCCTGCGGGCCGCCGCCTGCGCCTCGGTTACGGCCACGCCCGTCAGCAGGCGCCGTACCATCGCCGCCTTGGTGGCGTCCCGCGCCGAGCCGCCGCGGGACACGCCGGGCAGACCGGACCGCAGGGAGGCAAGGCCGGCCGCCAACGTGCGCCGCCGTCCGCGCAGCACGGTGAGCCAGGGCAAGAAGGTGTCGCGGACTGTTAGGGTCTTGTCAAAGTCGAACACCGCCGTGGGCGCACCGGCCGCTGTCAGCGGCACGTTCACCAGGGCTTGGCTGACTGCGGTAAGCTTCCGCGTCCCGCCCGCGCCGTCCAGTCTGCCTGCAACAGTACCCTCCATCAGCTCAACCTCATCGGATCAACTCCAACAATACATTCACCAGCAATCCCGGCGCCGTCACCATCGCGTCGTGCCCGGCCTGAAGGTCCCGCCATCCCCACCCCGCCTGCGACCGCACCCAGGCGCGATGCCCGGCCAGCGGCGCATACTCCGGCCCGGTGCAGGCGACATAGGTGCGCGGCAGCCCGTTGCCAGGCGGCGCCCCCAGCCGCAGCGCCGAGTTGAGCGTGCCAAACGGATGCGGCGTCATGCGCCGGCGCAGCCAGTCCGCGTCGCGGCCGGGCGGCACGGCATACTCGGACGGGTCCGGCGGCGCGATGGACACCCCGCCCGTTTCCTCCGCCAGGCGGCGGCGCAGGGCGGCGCTCTCCTCCGTGCCCAGCTCCAGCGGCGTGCGCCCGTCACGCGGGACGACGCTGTCCAGGTAGATCAACTGCCGTATGCGCTCCGGCATCCGGTCCGCGGCGCCGGTGATGGCGCAGCCGCCGAAGCTGTGGCCGACCAACACAGCCTCCGTCAGCTCCTCGGCCACCAGCACGCCGGCCACGTCACTGGTGAAGGTGTCCAGCGTGATGCCGGCGTGCAGCAGGTGCGCCCGCTCGCCCAGTCCGGTCTGCGTCGGCGTGAACACCCGGTGCCCGGCGGCGCGCAGCGGCTCGGCCACGCGCGGCCAGCACCAGCCGCCGTGGAATGCGCCATGCAGCAACACGAAATCGGTCATGCCGCCACCGTAGTCTCCGCCGGGGCGACCGGGAAGCCAGGGCGTGCTAGACGCCGCCGCATGCCCGACAGCGAGACCTTCGATCCCGACAAGCCGCTCCGCCGCGCCCTGCGCCGGCAGAAGGCGCTCGCCACCGGGCTGCTGCTGCTGATGGCGGCGCTGATCGTGCTGTCCTATACGCTGCCGGCGTCGCCCTGGACCGACCTGCTGCAAGCCGCCTCTAAGGCCGGGTTCGTGGGCGGCATCGCCGACTGGTTCGCAGTGACGGCGCTGTTCCGCCACCCGCTGGGCCTGCCGATCCCGCACACCGCGATCATCCCAACGCAGAAGGCGCGGCTGGGCCGGTCGCTGGGCCGCTTCATGGCCGGGCACGTGTTCACGCCGGAGGAGGTTCGCCGCGTGCTGGGCCGGCTGGACCTGCCGGGCATCGTCGCCCGATTCCTATCCGACCCCGTCGCGGCACGGCCCGCCGCCGTGGCCCTGGCCGAGATGCTGCCCCGCGTGCTGGCGACGATCGAGGACGGGCGTGCCCGGCGTACGATGGCGCGCATCGTGCCGCGCCTGGTCGGCGGCCCCGGCGCCGGGCGGATCGTCGCGCGGATGCTGCGGACTCTGGTGGACGGTGGGCGGCACCAGGAGGCGCTGGGCTTCCTGCTCGGCGAGTTGCGGACCCTGCTCGACAACCGGCAGGAAACGCTGGAGGGCTTCATCCAGGACAAGGTGCGCGCCCAGGGCGGGCGGCTGGTCGGCTGGGCGTTGGGCGCGCAGGTGGCGAACCGGGTGATGACCGTGCTGCGGGAGGAGCTGGACCGCATGGGCCCCGACGGCAGCACAATCCGCGACGCCTTCGACGCCTGGGTGCGGCGCGAGATCGAGCGCATGGAAACCGACCCGGAGCGCGCCGCCGAGATCGGCCGCGCCGTCCGCCGCGTCATGGCGCACGACACGGTGCAGGCCTGGCTATGGGACGTATGGTCCCGGATGCGCCTGGCGCTGGAGGCTGACGCCCGCCGCCCCGGCGGCCACACGCTGTCGGTGATCGAGGGATCGCTCGCCAACCTCGGCGCCTTCCTGGCCGGGGACGAGGCGGCGCGGGCACGGCTGCAAGCCGCGGCGGAAAGCGTGGCGGCGACGCTGCTGCCCACGGCGCAGGCGCAGGTGGCGGCCTTCATCGGTGACGTCGTCGCCGGGTGGGACGCCGACTACATCACCGACAAGCTGGAGCTACGGGTCGGCCGGGACCTGCAATACGTCCGCATTAACGGCACCCTGGTCGGCTTCCTGGTCGGCGGCGCGCTGTTCGGGGTGTTGCGGGCGTTGTTCGGGAGCGTGGCGGGGTAGGACGGCGCCGGCCGTCCACGGCATCACGCAACCACGGCCGGTTGCGGCACGTTGGCCGGCCCATGTTCCAGTTCCGCCTGCCTCGCCCGTCCAGGCTGGACCCTCCCGCTGCCGCACCGCCGCTATCCCCTATCGAGCGCCTGCCGAAATGGTTGCTGTGCGTGCCGCTGGTGCTGCACTGGATGCTGCTGGCCCTGCGCCACCGCAGCCTGACGCTGCCGAGCGCCGCCAACCCCGGCATCCCCACCGGCGGCCTGGCCGGCGAGGGCAAGCTGGAGTGCCTGGCGCTGATCCCGGCGGAGCTGCGCTCCTTCGTCGCCCCGACTGCGGCGGTGCCGCCCGGCCGGGATGCGGAGGCCGTGCGGCAGGCGTCCCAGATGCGATACCCGCTGGTAGCCAAGCCTGACCGCGGCTGGTGCGGCTATGGCGTGCGGCGGATCGAGGACGCCGTGGCGCTGCGCGCCTACCAGGCTGCGTTCCCGGGCGACGGCACCTTCTTGCTGCAGCCCTGGCATCCCGGCCCGGTCGAGGCCGGGTTGACCATCCGCCGCTGGCCCGGCGCCGCGGACGACCGGCACGTGCTGAGCGGGATCACGTTGCGCCACGGGCCCGCCGTGCACGGCGACGGACGGCGGACAGTGGCGGAGCTGGCCGCCGCCGACCCGCGCCTGTGCCTGTCCGTCCTGGCAGGCCACGATCCCGCCCGCATTCCTCGGGCTGGCGAGGCCGTGCCCCTGACGACCGTCGCCAGCCTGCGCGTCGGTGCGCGCTACGAGGACGCGATGCACCTGGCGACGCCTGAGTTGCGTGACTGCGTGGCCGCGATTGCCGCTGGAATGGGCCTGCGGGCCGGACGGCTGGATGTCAGGACTGCATCCGTGGCGGCGCTGCAGGCCGGCCAGTTCACCATCATCGAGGTGAACGGCGCCGGGGCGGAAGCGATCCATGCCTGGGACCCGCGGCTGAGCCTGCGCAAGGCGTTTGCGGCGGTGTTCGCCAATCACCGGGCCCTGTTTGCATTGGGATCTGCAATGCGTGCCCGGGGGCACCGTCCCGTAGGACCGTGGCGCCTGTCTGCGGCGTGGCTGCGGCAGCAGCGGCTGGCGCGGAGGTATCCGGCATCGAACTGATTGTTATGCCAGCGGCCCTAATAAATTGCTGCCTATAGTAGACAACGGCCCTACGCCTTGGCCATCCGCAGCAAGGGCCAGGAGACAACAGCTCCAGGAGACAACAGCTATAGTACCAATCCCACCCGCGCCGCTGTCGCCAGCACGTCCGCCCGCTCGTTCATCGCGTCCCCCGAGTGCCCGCGCACCCAGCGCCAGTCAATCGTGTGCGCCTTCGCCGCATCCAGCACCCGGCGCCACAGATCCATGTTCGCCACCGGGTCCCCCGCTGCGTTGCGCCAGCTCCGTCGCACCCACCCGGTCTGCCAGCGCGTGACCCCGTTGCGGAGGTATTCGCTGTCGGTATGCAGCACCACGCGGCAGGGCCGGGTCAGTGCCTCCAGCGCGGCGGCGGCGGCGGTCAGCTCCATCCGGTTGTTGGTGGTGGCGGCCTCCGCCCCCGTCAATTCCCGCTCGTGCTGGCCAAAGCGCAGGATGGCCGCCCAGCCGCCGGGCCCGGGATTGGGCTTGCAGCCGCCGTCGGTCCAGATCTCAACAAGCTCAGAGTCCGTAGGCATGGTAGTCCCGGATGGAGAGATGGAAGCGCAGGCGGCGTAGATACTCCAGCGGGTCCTTGCGCGTCACCAGCGCGCCCAGCGGGGTATGCAGCCAGTCATACAGCCGGGTCAGCAGGAAGCGGATTGCCGCTCCCTGGCACAGCACCGGCAGCGCCGCGCGCTCCGCGTCCGACAACGGCCGCACGGCGTCATAGGCCGCCAGCAAGGCACGTGCGCGGGTAACGTTGAACATGAAATCCGGCTCGAAGCACCAGGCGTTCAGGCACACCGCAAGGTCGTAGGCCAGCACGTCCGTGGCGGCAAAGTAGAAGTCAATGATCCCCGAGATCCGGCCGTCCAAAAAGAACACGTTGTCCGGGAACAGGTCGGCATGGATGTGCCCGCCCGGCAGGCTGCCGGGCCAGGCGCCGACGATGCGGTTCAGCGCCGCCGCCAACTGCGCCGCCAATCCTGGCTGCACCTCGTCCGCCCGAACGCCGCTGCGGGCCAGCAGCGGCGCCCAGCTTGCGGGTCCCAGGGCGTTGGCGCGGGTGGGGACATAGCCGGCGCCGGCCAGATGCAGCCGGGCCAGGGCGTCGCCCAGGGGGCCGCAATGCTCCGGCCGCACGCGGCGGGGCCAAACGCCGGGCAGGAATGTGGTGATGCAGGCCGGCCGCCCGGCAAGCTGGCGCAGGCTGGCGCCGTCGTGCCCGCGCACCGGCTGCGGGCAGGTGATGCCCTGTGTGGCCAGGTGCTCCATCAGGCCCAGGAACCAGGGCAGCTCCGCCGGGTCCACCCGCTTCTCATATAGCGTCAAGATGAAGTCGCCGGCCGTGGTGCGGAGCTGGTAGTTGCTGTTCTCGACCCCCTCGGCAATGCCGCGGAAGGCGACGGCGGTGCCGAGCGGGTAGCCCTCCAAGAACGCGGCGAGGGCGTCGTCGGTGACCTCCGTATAGACGGCCACTAAGGCTGCCGCTGCGTCAGGCCTGCAGATGCCGCCGAAAATTCGTCATTGCGAGCCGCTCGCAGCGTAGCAATCCAGGGGCCGCCGGGACGGCCCTTTCTGCCCCTGGTTTGCCGCGGCGCTGCGCACCTGGCAATGACGGATGGCCTCAAGTACAGGTACAAACTCCCAGCCAGCCGCATCAGCAGAGTGGCGCCGGCAGCTTGAACACCACATCCTCCTGCGTCACCTGCCGCTCCTCAATTTCCAACACGTAGCGGCGGCCGAGGCTCACCAGCAGTTCCTGCACCAGGCTTTCCGGCGCGGACGCCCCGGCGGTGACGCCCAGCGTCTGCACCCCGTCCAGCGCGGACCAGTCGAGCTGGTCCGCCTTCGGCAGCAGGATCGCCCGCCGCGCCCCCGCACGCTCCGCCACCTCGCGCAGGCGCTGCGAATTGCTGCTGTTCGGGCTGCCGATCACCAGCACCAAATCGCAGTTGGGCGCGATCGCCTTCACCGCCGCCTGCCGGTTGGTGGTGGCGTAGCAGATGTCTTCCCGCTTCGGCCCCTCGATCGCCGGGAAGCGGCGGCGCAGGGTGGCGACGATGTCGGCAGTGTCGTCCACCGACAGGGTGGTCTGGGTGATGAAGGCCAGGCGGTCCGGCGTCGCCGGCTGCACCGCCTCCGCCTCCGCCGTGTTCTGCACCAGCGTCACGCTGCCCGGCGGCAACTGGCCCATCGTGCCCACGACCTCCGGGTGCCCGGCATGGCCGATCATCAGGATATGGCGGGTGCCGGGGCCGCCATCGGCGAAGTGCCGCTCGGCCTCGCGGTGCACCTTGCTGACCAGGGGGCAGGTGGCATCGAGATACAGCAGGTTGCGCCGCTCGGCCTCCGCCGGCACAGACTTCGGCACGCCATGTGCGCTGAACACGACGTGGCCGTCGGCCGGCACCTCGTCCAGCTCCTTGACGAAGACGGCTCCCTGCGCCTCAAGCGCCTCGACCACCGTGCGGTTGTGCACGATCTCGTGCCGGACATAGACGGGTGTGCCGTAGCGGCGCAGCGCCTCCTCGACGACGCGTATGGCCCGGTCCACCCCGGCGCAGAAACCGCGGGGGCCGGCGAGCACGACGTGTAGGCGTGGAAGGGGGGCAATATGGGTCATGGGATCCGGCTTGCAGACGCGCGCACTATGCCGCCGCGCTCATGCCGCTACAACTGGTGCTGCGCCCGGCCCGGCGCGACCCCCGGCCCGGCCGGCACAGCACGGAGATTTTGATGGCTGCCCTGCTTCCCACTCCCCTGCCCCGCGCCCCTCGTCCCCGGGCGGCGGCGCTGCTGGCCCTGCTGGTGCCTGCCCTGGCGGGCTGCGGCAGCCCCGAGGACCCCTTCGCGCCCGCCTGCCCCAACGTCGGCCTGGTGCGGGATGCCGCAGACCTGGTGCGCTACCGCGGCGCTGGGCGGGACCTGACCGACCTGGTGCTGAACGGCCGCCTGACCGGCATTGGCGGCTCCTGCAAGCGGGACGGCTCGGCCACGGTCGTGACGACCGTGCAGGTCGGGATGGAGCTGCAGCGCGGCCCGGCGGCGCCGGGGCGTCAAGCGCAGGTCGCCTACTTCGTCGCCGTGCTGGACGGGGACCGCATCCTGGATAAGCAGGTGTTTCAGCTCAGCGCCGCGTTCCCGGCCAACGCCGACCGCCTGCGCCTGTCCGGGGACAGCGTGGAGCTGCGCCTGCCGGTCAAGCCGGACAAGACGGCAGCGGCCTACCGCATCCAAATCGGCTTCCAGCTCACGCCCCTAGAGCTGGAGGTGAACCGGCGGCGCCTTGGTCGCTGAACCAGAAACGATCGGGCAGCCGATGATCCTGTATGCGTGCCACCCCGAGGTGGTGATGGACCCGGCCGTTCCCGTCCCGCGCTGGCACCTGTCTGATGCGGGCGTCCACCGGATGCGCGCCTTCGCCGCCGCCCTGCAACGCCCGGACGCGGTCTGGGCCAGCACGGAGTGCAAGGCCATCGAGGCCGCCGGCATCCTGGCGGCACGCTTCGGCCTGCCGGTGCAGGTCCACCCCGGGCTGGACGAGAATGACCGGAGCAGCACCGGCTACTTGCCGCCGGAGCGGTCCGGCGCCGCGGACGCCTTCTTCGCGGCGCCGGACCGCTCCTACCAGGGCTGGGAGCGTGCGGTGGATGCGCAGGCGCGGGTAGCCGCGGCATGGGACGGGATCGTTGAGACGCCGGGGCGGATCGTGATCGTCGGACACGGCGGGACCGGAACGCTGCTGATGTGCCGCCTGGCGGGGCTGCAGATCAGCCGGGCGCATGATGCGCCACGGCAGGGGTGCTATTGGGCGTGGGATCCAGCGGCGGGACAGTTGGTCCATGGATGGCGAGCACTTGAGATCGTGTGATCCAACAACCTTAAAGTACAGATTACTGTACGCCACATCGGCAAGCAAATGCAGCAAGCTGACACCATGACCCACGTTTCCTACACGGATCTCCGGCAGAACCTGTCCCGCTACTTGGATGAGGCTATCGAGACGCGAGCACCCATCGTCGTTATCCGCCAGAACGGCAAGGGCAACGTCGTCATGATGTCCGAGGCCGAATTTTCGGGCTGGCAGGAAACCGTCCACCTCCTGAGTAGCCCCGTGAATGCGCAACGGCTACTGCGCGGAGTACGCCAGGCGGAGGGACCGCTCGCGCCACGCACCTTGTTGCCAATCCCCCCACACTCCGGGACGTGAAGGTTCATTTTGCTGATGACGGTTGGGACGACTACCTGCATTGGTCACGCACCGACATGGCAGTCCACCAGCGGCTGAACGACCTGATCGAGGATGTGCGCCGGCAGCCATTCGCCGGGCTGGGCAAGCCGGAGGCGTTGAAGGGTGACCTGTCGGGATGGTGGTCGCGGCGCATCACTGGCGAACACCGCCTGGTGTATCGGGGCCAAGGCCGTAAGGGCGAGGATCAGCGCGTTGAGATCGTCCAGTGCCGCTACCATTGCTGATCTGGAAGTGAGCGCAGGATCACACCACCCCTGCCGGACGGAGCGCGCACCCTGCTGCCGCCTCGGCCTCCTCCACCTGCAACGTCGCGTGGTCCAGGCCGAATTGGTCGTGCAGCATGGCGCACGCCGCCTGCACCAGCCCCGCATCCGGGCGGACGAGGACCAGGTGCGCCGTCAGTGCCGTGCGCGTCGTGCTGAGGCCCCAGATGTGCAAGTCGTGCACCTCCATGACGCCCGGCAGCCGTTCCAGCGCGGCCTGCACCGCGGCCTGGTCCACACCGGCGGGAACGGCATCCATCGCCAGATCCACGCTCTGCCGCAGCAAGCCCCAGGTGCTCCAGGTGATCAGCGCCACGATGCCAAGGCTGGTGAGCGGGTCGAGCCACTGCCACCCCGTCCACAGGATCAGTGCGCTGGACACCACGACCCCCAGGGACACCGCGGCATCCCCCACCATGTGCAAGAAGGCCCCGCGGACGTTCAGGTCGCCGTGCCGCCCACGCAGGAACAGCAGCGCCGTGCCGCCGTTTACGATGATGCCAGCCGCCGCCACGAACATGACCGGCCATGCAGCGACCGGCGCCGGGCTGCCGAAGCGCCCTGCTGCCTCCACCGCGATGGCACCGCAGCTCAGCAGCAGGATGACCGCGTTGCCCAGCGCCGCCAGGATGCTGCTGCGGCCCCAGCCATAGGTCCGGCGCGGGGTGGGCGCGCGCCGGGTCAGGGTGGCGGCGCCCCAAGCGATCAACAGCCCCAGCACGTCGCCGAGGTTATGGACGGCATCGGCCAGCAGGGCGACGGAGTTGGCGGCCAGGCCATAAAACACCTGCAGCGCGACAAAGGCCGCATTGATGGCGGCGCCGATGGCGAAGGCCCTGCCGAACGTCGCAGGAGCGTGGCTGTGGCCGGCGTGCCCGTGCGGATGGCCGTGATGGGCGTGCTCGTGATGGCTATGGTCGTGCGGCATTGCGGTGCTCCTGCGTTGGCGGCAGATTAACGCCGTAGCGACCGCGCGGCACCGGCCAATCGCCGCATCCTTCGTAATCCCTACGACCCGGGGCCGGAGCATTCTGTCATGCCTGACGCACGCTTCACCACGGACCATCTCTGGGTCCGCCTGCACGATGGAACTGCCACCGTCGGGATCACCGGGTTTGCGAGCGACGCCCTGGGTCCCATCGCACGGGTCGAGTTGCCGCAGCCGGGCCGCCGGGTGCTGGCCGGCGAAGCCTGCGCCGCCATCGAGACGGTGAAGGCGTCAAGCGACGCCCATGCGCCTGTGAACGGGCGAATACTGGAGGCCAATGCCGCCCTGCTCGACGACCCGGCGCTTGTGAACCGGGATCCGGAGGGTGCCGGCTGGCTATATCGCATGGTGCCGGACGACCGCGCCGGCCTCGGGAGCTTGATGGACCAGGCCGCCTACAACGCCCTGGTGGACGCGCTGTAGGCGGCGCCGGGCCGTCAGCGGCGCAGCGTCAGGTCCCAGGGCGCACGGGCCGCTTCCATGTAGGCCTGGCCGCGATCAATGCCGATATCGGCCAACTGACGGTCGTCCATTTCGGCCAGCAGGCGGCGGGTATGATGGGCGTGCAGCATCGCCTTCAGCAACGCCCAGACCGTGCGGACCGGCTCGCCCGGCGCAATGCGAGGCGCCGTGCGAGGCGCGAATTGGACGGGAATGACGGTGCCTTGGATTGCCATGATGCCTCTCCTGCGGGTTGGCATGACGAAGGTGGGACCGCCTGCATAATCAGGGAAACGAATTGCCTTGATATGGAGGATCAACGATACTGATGACCATGACCCAGCCTGCTGCGCTCGACCCCGACCTGCTCCGTACCTTCACCTACATCGCCGAGGACGGCAGCTTTACCCGTGCCGCACAGCGCGTCGGGCGCACGCAGTCGGCGGTTTCCATGCAGATGCAGCGGCTGGAGGGCATGCTCGGGGAGCGTCTGCTGTCCCGCGGCAAGGGCGGCGTCGTGCAGCTCACCCCGCATGGCGAGTTCCTGCTGCACCGGGCGCGCGACCTGCTGGCCCTCAATGACGAGATCTGGAGCAGCTTCCGCGTGCCCTCCGTCCATGGCACGGTCCGGCTCGGCACGCCGGACGACTATGCGCTGCGATACCTCCCTGGCATCCTCAAGCGCTTCGCCGAAAGCCACCCATCGGTGCAGGTGGACGTGCTGTGCCTGCCGTCGTCGGACCTGGTCGAGAAGCTGCGGGCCGGCGAGCTGGACCTGACGCTCACCTCGGACGGCCACCAGTTGCCGGGTTACGCGATGGAGCCGCTGTGGCAGGGGCCGCTGGCCTGGATCACCTCCGTGCGCCACGCCCCGCACCGGTTGGACCCGTTGCCGGTCGCGCTGGCGCGGGAAGGTTGCAGTTGGGCGGCAGCAGCGGTCCGGGCGCTGGACGCAGCCGGGCGGCGCTACCGTGTGGCCTACCGCTCGGCTACGCAGGTCGGCACCCATGCGCCGGTCGTGGCAGGGCTGGCGGTCACGGTGTCCACCATCTCCTGGTTGCCGGAGGGGCTGCGTGCAGTGCGGCCGGAGGAGGGTTTGCCGCCGCTGCCGGACTTCGGCATCCTGATGATGCGGAACCCCGAGGCGCGGCAGCCCACCACGGATGCGCTGGCCGCCTACATCGCCGACACCTTCCGCACGGAGGCATCGCGCGGCTTGCCGGCGGCGGCCTAAGCAAACCTCTGGAGGTTTGCGCACAGACAAAAAGCTAAGCAGGCTTGCGCGGTCTAGTTCCGCCGAAGGCGATGTGTGTGACAGGCCGCGCAAGTCTGCTTAGCTACCGCGTGCCCACCATGAACAGCCGCGGGAACGGCAGCAGCACCGCGCCGTCTGGCAGGACCGGGTAAGCCTCAGCCGCTCCGGCGCGGTAGCGGGCCAGGAACCCCGCCCGTTCCGCCTCGTCCAGCGGCGCCAGGAACGGGCGCAAGCCGCTGCCCTTGAACCACTCGACCACCGCGTCGGCGCCGCCGGGCAGGACGTGGTGGTAGGTCGTGCGCCACACGTCCACCCGGCTGCACCCGGCCCGCAGCACCCGGTAATGCCAGTCCGGCGTCCCCATCCCCGTCCGCATCCCGGCCGCCCCGGCCAGCTTGCCGGCCCAGGGGCCGTCCGCGGCGACCTCCTGCATCAGACGGTGCGCCGGCTCGTCCAGGTTGTCCGGCATCTGCGCCGCCAGGCTGCCGCCCGGCGCCAGCCGTGCCGCCAGGCGGGGCAGCAGCGCCGCATGATCCGGCAGCCATTGCAACACGGCATTGGCCAGCAGCACCCCGAACGGACCGGGATCGTCCCACGTCTGGATGTCGGCAACCGTGAAGCGGACGCCCGGCATACGCGCCCGCGCCGCGACGATCATGTCGGGAGAGCTATCCACGCCCTCAATCGCCGCATCTCCGAAGCGCGCGGCCAGGACCTCAGTCGAGTTGCCGGGACCGCAGCCCAGGTCGCACATCCGGCTCGTGGCCGTATCGGGGATGGCGGCCACCAGGTCGCGAGACGGCCGGGTCCGCTCGTCCTCGAACGCGCCATACTGCGCCGGCGACCAGGTCACGGCGCTACAATGCCGCGAGCACGCTCTCCGCCTTGCTCACGTCGAAGTCGCCCGGCTTCTCGACCGCGAGGTGCTCCACCTTGCCATTCCTGACCACCATTGCGTAGCGCTGGCTGCGTATGCCCAGGCCACGTGCGGTCAGGTCCAGCTCCAGGCCCAGCGCCTTGGTCATGACCCCAGAGCCGTCGGCCAGCATCATGATGCGGTCATCCACGCCTAGCTCCTTGCGCCAGGCCTCCATCACGAACACGTCATTGACGGCCATGCAGGCGATGGTGTCCACGCCCTTTGCCCGCAGCGCGTCCATGTTCTGCAGATAGCCTGGCACATGCCGCGCGCTGCATGTCGGCGTGAAGGCGCCAGGGGTGGCGAACAGCACGACGGTCTTGCCGCCGAACACCTCGTCGGTCGTGACCTCCTTCGGCCCTTCTGCCGTGGCGGCAGTCAGCTTCATGGCGGGAATGGCGTCGCCGGTCTTAATCATCGCGCTGGTCCTCCTGGCGGTGTTGACCGTTCCTAACCGTCCGCGCTGCGTGAGTCACCCCGGGGCGGCTTGCCTTGGGCCGCAGCGGAACCAACATACTGTTGATGCTCGACGACGACACCAACCTGACCGGTCAACTGCTGATTGCGATGCCTGGGATGCAGGACTCGCAATTCGCCGGGGGCGTTATACTGCTGTGCGCCCATACCAGCGAAGGGGCCATGGGCATCGTGCTGAACCAGCCGCTGGCTCAGCCCAGTTTCGACGCATTGTTGAAGCAGCTCGACGTTGAACCCGTGCCGCCGGCCCGGCAGATACAGCTATGCAAGGGCGGCCCAGTGGACCAGGGGCGAGGCTTCGTGCTGCACACCTCGGACTGGACCTGCGATGGCAGCCTGGTCGTGGACGACAACCTGGCGCTGACCGCAAGCCTTGATGTGCTGCAGGAGATCGCCTCCGGCGGCGGCCCGCGGCAGGGATTGCTGGCACTGGGCTATGCCAGTTGGGGGCCGGGCCAGTTGGATCAGGAGATGGGGCAGAACGTCTGGCTGTCGGTGCCGAACAAGCTGGACCTGCTGTTCGACCGGGATCACGAGACGAAGTGGCGCCGGGCACTCGGCATCCTGCGGATAGATCCGCTGCTGCTGTCAGGCGTTGCCGGGCGGGCCTGACCCGCTCTCAGCCTATGCCGGCAGACGCTGGGCCGGTCCAGCGGTGCTTTTCCGTGCCAGATGCGTCAGGACCTTGGCCCGGTAGGAGGGCATCAAGCCTGCGACCCTTCCTACCCGGCATGAAAAATCCCTCGCCAGTCCTCAACCATCGCCTGCCGGAATCGGCCTCTACCAGACGAAATGCTGAATGCACGAAGCCGGGGCCAGCCCGGCCGCCTCCGCCTCCGCCCGGGTCCGCGCATTATCGCCGCCCAGGTGCGCGCCATGGAGCCCGCCGAGCACCCAGCAGGCATCCAGCCCCATAGCCGCCGCCCCGGCGATGTCCGTCCGCAGCGCGTCGCCCACCGCCAGCACCCGGTCGTGCGGCAGGTCCAGCATGTCCAGCACCGGGCGGTAGATCGCCGGGTCGGGCTTGCCGAGCGAACGCACGTCGCCGCCCATATCAACATAGCGCACCGCCAGCGTCCCGGCGCAGACCACGCGGACGCCGCCGCGTATCACTTCCAGGTCCGGGTTGGCGCAGATCATCGGCAGGCCGAGCGCTGCGCTGCGTTGCAGCACCGGGTCGTAATGCGACGGGTCCGTCTGCGGCGCGTGGTCGTCCGGCCCGGTATTGAGCATGAAGTCTGCGCCGTCCGGCCCGTCCAGCACGTCCAAGTCCAGCCCCGCCAGCAAGCCGCGGTCCCGCTCCGGCCCCAGATGGAACACGCGGCGGCCCAGGGCGGCATACCAGGGGTCACTGCGCTCGCGCAGCATGAGGTGCGTCGCTTCGCCGGAGGTCATGATGCCGTCGTACAGCCTGTCCGGGATGTCCATGCGGGTAAGCTGCCGCATGATGCTGTCGGCACGGCGCGGCGCGTTGGACAGCAGCACGATCCGCTTGCCGGCGCTGCGCAGGGCGGCTAGGCAGGCAGGCGCGCCGGGGATCGGCGCAACGCCGTCGTGGATGACGCCCCACAGGTCCAGGATGAAGCCGTCATAGCCGTCCGCGACCTCGCGGAAGCCGTCCAGGTGCTTCATGCCGGCAGCTCGCCCGGCAGCTTGAACCGTCATCGCGAGCCGCCCTCGCGGCGCGGCAGCCCAGGGACTGCGCTGGCAGCGCCTGGTTTGCCTCCCCGAAGCACTCCCGGCACTGACGAGGGTTGATCATCCATCATCATGCGTCCACTCCCACTGCGTCCTGAACGCTTGCAAACCCCTGCCGTCGCAACGCCGCCGACAGTTCCCGCTTGATGCGCGGCACCAAGGCGGGGCCGGCGAGGCTGAACGCAGTGTAAAGCTGCACCAGGCTAGCCCCCGCACGTATCTTCTCCAGCGCGTCCGCCCCGGTGGCGACGCCACCGCAGCCCACCAGCACCAGCCGGCCCGCTGCCAGGCGGTAGGCCCGCGCGACCAGCCGGGTGCTGGCCTCGCGCAACGGCCGCCCGGACAGCCCGCCGGCCTCTCCGGCCCAACGCGAGTGCAGGGTGTCCGGCCGGGCGACGGTGGTGTTGGACACGATCAGCCCATCCACGCCGTGGCGCACGGCGGTCTCGACGATAGCCTCAAGCCCGCCGTCGGGCAGGTCGGGCGCGACCTTTACCAGCAGCGGCGGGCGGCTTGGCGCCCCGGCGGCGATGGCGGCCAGGATTGCGGACAGCCGCGCCTCCCCTTGCAGGTCGCGCAGGCCCGGAGTGTTCGGCGAGGACACGTTGATGACGATGTAGTCCGCGTGCGGCGCCATCGCGGCGACCAGGGCGGGCAGGTCACGCTCGGGGTCCGCACCGTCCTTGTTGATCCCGACGTTGGCGCCGACCGGCACGCTTCGCTGGACCGGCCCTCGCGGCAGCGCGGCGAGGCGCGCGGTGAAGGCGGCAATCCCGCGGTTGTTCAGGCCGTAGCGGTTGATGACCGCGCCGTCCTCCGGCAGCCGGAATACGCGGGGACGGGGATTGCCGGGCTGCGGACGCGGCGTGACCGACCCGGCCTCGATGAAGCCGAAGCCCAGCCGGCGCAGGCCGCGCAACGCCATCGCATCCTTGTCGAAGCCGGCGGCCAGGCCGATGGGATTGCGGAAGTGCAGGCCCATGGCGTGGACATGCAGCGCCGGGTCGTCCGGGCGTGCATCGCGTCCGGCCAGACCCAGGCGGAGGGCGGTGATGGCCAGCCGGTGCGCCCGCTCCGGGTCGGCGTGCGCCAGCAGCGGCATCAGGGCAGAGGCGAGGCTTGGCGTCATGCCGGGGTGTCTGCCCGATCCTGGCCGTGCTGGAAAGGCTCGGTCCGAGGTTTCGTCCGAGGTTTCCCTGGGACGCAATCCGCCGTAAACCCCGGAGCCATGTGGGACGAGCCTTATCTGGAGACATGCTGCCGTTCGGCGCTGCACCGCCTGACCCTGGTGGACGCCGCGGGGCGGCCCGGCGGCCTGAAGGACGGACCCTGCCTGGAGCGCCTGACCGGCATGGGCCTGGCGGCGGAACGCGAGAGCCGGTTCCACATCACCGCCGCCGGCCAGGACCGGCACCGGAGCGAGATTATGAAGGTGCTTCCGGCTCCCTCTCCCTCCGGGAAAGGGTTGGGGTGAGGGAAGCCGCGAGCACGATTCCCAACCATGGCGATGCGAATTAACGCTGCCAACTCAACAGGATGAACCGGACGGCTTCCCTCACACCGGCCCTCTCCCGGAGCTACGGCATTCACACATCGTGAGTTGCGTTGGTGATGTTGGGTGTGATGCATCGGGTGCCGACCCTGGTTGGTGCGGTGCGATGGAGCTGTTTGCGGGCGGTTACGGCGACATGCGGCGGGATGCGGCGGTGTCTCGGCTGTATCTGGTCCACGTGCCCGCGTCCAAGCCCGGCGCCCGTGCCCGCGACGCCCAGGTGAGCTTGCGGGCCGGCACCGTCGTGCTCAAGCATCCCCGCCACGGCCGGCGCGAGGGCGACCCGGCCAGCTTGCCGCTGCACTTGGTCGAGGTGCTGGAAACCGACCCGCCGGCAGGCTGCACGGCGCTGCACTGGCGGCTGCTGACCACGCTGCCGGCCGGGACCGCGGCCGAGGCGATGGAGGTCGTGCGGCTTTACGGCCTGCGCTGGCGCATCGAGCAGACCTTCCGCATGCTCAAGTCCGACGGCCTGCGGCTGGACGAGGCGCAAACCGCAGACCCGCACCGCCTGATGAACCTCGCCGCCCTGGCCACCGAGGCGGCCGTGCGCATCATCCAGCTCGTGGACGCCCGCAACGGCAGCACCCGCCCGGCCAGCGACGCCGCAACCCCAGAACAAGTCCAGGCCGCCGAAGCCCTCGGCCCAACCCTCGAAGGCCGCACCGCGCGGCAGCAGAACCCACACACCCCAGCCTCGCTCGCCTGGCTGAGCTGGATCGTCGCCCGCCTGGGCGGCTGGAACTGCTACGACAAGCCGCCAGGACCCAAAACCATGCGCACCGGATGGGACCGCTTCGCCGCCATCGCCAACGGATACGCCCTGGCGCAAACCGCCGCCCACCTCATGCCAACAGCTACTCACGATGTGTGAATGCCGTAGCTCCAGGAGAGGGGGAAGCAAGCTTTATGTGCGACGGGCTTGCGGTGGTTCTACGCCGCCGCGACGCCGCCGCGGACCTCGATCATGCGCATCAGGGTTTCCAGCCGGTCCGCCTCTTCCGGCGGCTTGTCGAGGCGGAGGCGGGCGACGCGGGGGAAGCGCAGGGCCACGCCGCTCTTGTGGCGGTTGCTGAGCTGGGCGGCGTCGAAGGCGATCTCGAGGACCAGGCCACGCTCAACCTCGCGCACGGGGCCGAAGCGGTGGACGGTGTGATTGCGTATCCAGCGGTCCAACTGCACCAGCTCCGCGTCGGTGAAGCCGGAGTAGGCCTTGCCGACCGGGACCAGCTCGCCGTCTTCGCGCCATAGGCCGAAGGTGTAGTCGGAATAGTAGCTGCTGCGCTTGCCGTGGCCGCGCTGGGCATACATGACGACGGCATCAATGGTCAGGGGGTCGCGCTTCCACTTCCACCACTGGCCCTTTGGCCGGCCGGGGACGTAGGCGCTGTCGCCGCGCTTGAGCATTAATCCCTCGATGCTGGCGGCGCGGGTGCCGTCGCGGATGGCGGAGAGCTCTTCAACCGTGCGGAACAGGATCATCGGCGAGAGGTCCATGCGGGCGGGATGGTGCAGGGTGAACCAGGCCTCTAGCCGGGCGCGGCGTTCGTCGAAGGGCAGGGTGCGCAGGTCGGTGATGCCGTCGAACAGCAGGTCATACAGGCGCACCCAGACCGGGAAGTCGCGCAGCATCTTGGGGCCGGGCGTCTTGCGGTTCAGGCGCTGCTGCAGGTCGGCGAAGGGGGCGACGGCGCCGTTGTCCCTGACCACCATCAGCTCGCCGTCCAGCACGCCGCGGAAGGTCGTGGCGTCGAGGATTTCGGGGAAGGCGCCGCTGATGTCGTCGGCGCCGCGGGAGTAGATGCGGCTGCCCTGCTCGGTTGCCACGAGCTGCACGCGGATGCCGTCCCACTTCCACTCGGCGCGGTAGGCTGCGGGGTCTAGGGCCGCAAGGTCTGGGGCCTCCAGCGGGTGGGCCAGCATGGGGGGGCGGAATACCGGAGCGCCGACGGGGTCGGGCTTGTCGCCGCGGCCCTCCAGCCAGGCAAACAGGCCGGCGTAGGGAGGCGCGAGGCCGTGCCAGATCTCCTCAATGTGGTCTGGCTCCACATGGCCGCCGGCCAGCTCGGCCAGGGCTGTCTTGGCGAGACGCGCCGAGGCGCCAACGCGGAGGGAGCCGGTGATCAGTTTCAGCAGGGCGTAGCGGACGGAAGCGTCGGAGGCGTCGAGCCAGCCGGCCAGCACGCGCGGCAGATCGGCCTTGGGCGTGGTGAGCAGCGCCTGCACGACCTGGGTCATGGTTGGCGGCCCGGCGTTGGTGCGGGCGGCGGGCCAGATCAGCGCCACGGTTTCGGCGAGGTCGCCGACGTAGTCGTGCGACATGGCGAACAGGACGGGGTCGGTGCGTTCCTCGGCGAGGGTGCGGATCAGCAGGGGCTTGGCGGCGTTGAACGCCAGCTCTCCGGTCAGGGCTGCCAGGCCAAAGCCGCGGTCGGGGTCGGGCTGGGTGGCGAGGTAGCGCCGGAGAAGGGCGATCTTGGCGAGGCGGCCGGGGGTGAAGACCAGGCGCTCCAGCAGTTCGGCGAAGGCGATCATATGACGTACGGCTTCCTGCTCCCTCTCCCGCCGGGAGAGGGTTGGGGTGAGGGAAGCCACGCGGGGTTATATCTGCGGGTCCTGGCGCTCCGGTCCTCCTGAGTAGGCGGGGTTTGTGCTTGCGGCCTTTCCCTCACCCCGACCCTCTCCCGGAGGGCTACGGTGGCCCCACATCCCCGGAACGATTTCTGTAAGCGTTTACATAGCGTTACATGCCACATCGGGAACCGCAATCCCGGACCAGCCTCCAGAATGCCGGCATTGCCAGACCTGATGTCGGCCGGTTTCGCCTCTGCGACGCTCCAGAACGTTGGAAACATACAGGTAAATTCGTTCCGGAGATGTGCGACTACCGTAGCCCGGAGGGAGAGGGAGCTGGCAACGACCATGCTCAAGGCTGCACCGCGTTCGACGGCTGAAGGGTGTCCTCTTCTTCTTCGTCGCCGTAGCCTAGCAGGCGGAGGGCACGGCCGCGGATGCCGCGCTTGGCGGCTTCGTGGATCAGGGCTTCCTCGCGGCCATGGGTGACCCAGACTTCTGGGGCGGCGACCTCGTCGAGGGTGGCGTTCAGCTCATCCCAGTCGCTGTGGTCGCTGATGACCAGGGGAAGCTCCACGCCTTTGCTGCGGGCGCGCTGACGCACCTGCATCCAGCCGGAGGCATTGCAGACCACCGGGTCGGCCATGCGCCGCGCCCAGGGGCCGGTGATGGCGCCGGGCGGGGCGATCACGATGGCGCCGCGCAGGACCTCCTTGTCCGCCTTGGACTTGGCGGTGGCCGGGCGCAGGTCGCCCAGCGGGATGCCCATGCGTTCATAGGCGTCGCAGAGCGCCACCTGGGCGCCATGCAGGTAGATTGGCTGGTCCCATCCAGCGCGGCGGAGAAGTGCGATCAGGCGCTGCGCCTTGCCCAACGCATAGGCACCGATGACATGGGTGCGGTCGGGGAACAGCGCCACACTGTCGAGCAGCTTCGCCACCTCGTGCTCCGCCGGGGGATGACGGAAGACCGGGAGGGCGAAGGTGGCCTCGGTCACGAAGACGTCGCAGGGGATGGGTTCGAAGGGGCGGCAGGTCGGGTCGGGCTGGCGCTTGTAGTCGCCGCTGACGACGGCGCGGCTGCCGCGCCATTCCATCGCCACCTGGGCGCTGCCGAGCACGTGGCCGGCAGGCTCCATCCAGACGCGCACGCCGTTGAGGTCTATCGCCTCACCATACTCCAGGGCTTGCTGAACGGCTCCGGCGCGGCCCTGGCCCATGCGGACGTCCATCAGGGCTAGGGTCTCGGGGCTGGCAAGGACGGCGTCATGGCCGGGGCGGGCGTGGTCGCTGTGGGCGTGAGTGATGATTGCGCGGGCAACGGCGCGCACGGGGTCAATGTGGAAGCCGCCGGGTTCGCAAAAGAGGCCGTCCGGCAGAACCTTCAGCCAGGTCTCGGGATGCGGCATGAGTGGATCAGGACCCGGGCGCATGGCCCGGGTCCTGGTTGGTGTCAGCCCTGCTTACGGATGCTGTCGGTGCTGAGCGGCACCGGGACCCAGCGCAGGCCCTCGCTGCTTTGCACGAGCATCAGCACGGTTTTGCGGTTCTGCTTGCGGTAGCGGTCCATGCGTTCCTGCACGTCGGCCGGGCTGCTGACGGGTTCCTGCTGCACTTCGACGATCACGTCGCCGGGCTTGAGGCCACGTCCGGCTGCGGCGCCGTCCGGCGACACGTCGGTTACGACGACGCCCTTCTGGTCGGCGCCGATCTTGAACTTCTCGCGCATCTCGTCGGTGATGGACGACAGGCGAGCGCCCAGGCCGCTGATTTCCGTGTTGCGGTTCACGGGCGGGCGGGGGGGAGCGGGGGCGTTGCTAGCGACCTGCTGCGGGCTGTCAGGCAGCTCGCCGACCTGGGCCTGCACCGTCACCTCCTTGCCGTCGCGCCAGACGATGACCGGGACGTCCTTGCCGATCACCGTCTCGGCGACGATGCGCGGCAGGGTCTTCATCTCCTTCACGTCCTGGCTGTTGAAGCGCAGGATCACGTCGCCGTTGTGGATGTTCGCCTTGGCGGCAGGGCCGTCGTCGGTCACGCGGGCGACCAGGGCGCCGCTGCTGTCCTTCAGGCCCAGGCTTTCGGCGATGTCGGGGGTGACCTGCTGGATGTTGACGCCCAGCCAGCCACGGCGCGCCCGGCCGTAGTCGCGGAGCTGCTGCACCACGGCCTTCGCCATGTTGGAGGGCACGGAGAAGCCGATGCCGACCGACCCACCGCTGGGCGAGTATATGGCGGTGTTGATGCCGATAACCTGGCCGTCCATGTTGAACAGCGGCCCGCCGGAGTTGCCGCGGTTGATGGCGGCGTCGGTCTGGATGAAGTCGTCGTAAGGGCCTTGGCGGATGTCGCGTCCTCGGGCGCTGACGATGCCGGCCGTGACCGAGCCGCCGAGGCCGAAGGGATTGCCGATGGCCAGCACCCAGTCGCCGACACGGCCAGTGTCGCTGTCGCCGAACGGTACGAACTTCAGCGGCTTGTCGGTTTCGACCTTCAGCAGCGCTAGGTCGGCCTTGTCGTCCTTGCCGACCAGCGTCGCCTTCAGGGTCGTGTTATCTTGCAGGGTGACACTGATCTTGTCGGCGCCGTCAATCACGTGGTTGTTGGTGACGATATAGCCGGCGGGATCAATGATAAAGCCGGAGCCGAGGCTGACGGCGCCCTCACCATCGCCACGCGGACCCTGGGGTCCCTGCTGCGGTCCGCCGGGGCCGCGGCGACCCTGCTGACCCGGACGGTTGCGGTCCAGGAAATCGCGGAAGAACTGCTCGAACGGGCTGCCAGGCGGAAACTGCGGCACTTCCGGCCCGGCGTCCCGGTCGGCCCGCACGTCGGCCTTTTGGGTTGAGCTGATGTTCACCACCGCCGGCAGCAACTGCGCGGCCAGGTCGGCGAAGCTGTCGCCAGCGGCGCGGGCCTGGGCAGGCTGCGCGACGAACATAGGGAGGGCGGCAGGGACGGCGAATACGCTGGCAAGCGCCAGGGCGCGGAGGGTGTGACGACGCATCTCAGGACTCCCGTGGGTGGGGCGGCTTCCGGTCAAGTATGACGCAACATGTGGTGCCAAGCTGGATTGCAAAAGGGATTATGGTTTCGGGGCCTCACGCAGCAGGCGCAGGAAGTCGCTGTCGGGCGTCAGCACCAGGCGGGACTGGCCGCTGCCGAAGGTGTCGCGGTAGGCCTGCAAGGTACGGTAGGTGCTGTAGAACTCGGGATCCCTGCCGAATGCGTCGGCGTAGATCTTGGTAGATTCGCGCTCGCCTTCGCCGCGCAGGCGGTCGGACTCGGCGCGGGCGCGGGCCAGCAGCACGGTGCGCTCGCGCTCGGCGTCGGCGCGGATGCGGGCGGATGCCTCGGCGCCCTCGGCACGAGCCTGGCGGGCGATGCGCTCGCGCTCGGACTTCATGCGGTTCAGGATCGCGGTCGTGTTCTCCTCGGGCAAGTCGGCGCGGCGCAGGCGCACGTCCTCAACCGCCACGCCGAACTGGCGCATCTCGTCGGTGACCTGGCCGCGCACCAGGCCCATGATGCGGCCGCGGTCGGCGGACAGCACGTTGAGCAAGGTTTCGCCGCCCAGGACACGGCGGAGGGCGGAGGTCACGACGGAGTTGAGGCGTCCGCGGATGTTGTTCTCGGCGGGGCCGACGGTCTGGAAGTAGCGCAGCGGGTCGGTGATGCGGAACCGGGTGAAGCTGTCCACGATCAGCCGGCGCTGGTCCGAGAGAATGACCTCCTCGCCGGGCGTCTCGAAGTCCAGCAGGCGGCGGTCGAAAGTGCTGACCGTCTGCACGAACGGCACCTTCACATGCAGGCCCGGCGTGTTGATGACACGGATGACCTGGCCGAACTGGGTGATGAGGACCTGCTCAGTTTGCCCGACGGTGAACAGGCTTGCGGCGGCCAGGACCAGAATCACGACGGCAGCGATGCCGGCGAGCATGAGGCGGTTCATCGTGCTGGCCCCGCTGCGGGTTGGGCCGGCGCGGGCGGGCGCACCGTGTCGAGCGGCAGGTAGGGCACGATGCCGCGCAGCTTGTCGTCCACGACGATGCTGGGCGACTTGGACAGGATCTCCTGCATGGTCTCGATATACAGGCGGCGGAGGGTTACGTCCTTGGCCGCGGTGTAGGCGTTGTAAACGCTCAGGAATCGCTGGGCCTGGCCACCGGCCTCGGCGATGTTGGCCTGGCGGGCGCCGTCGGCTTCGGCAGTCAGGCGGGCGGCGTCGCCACGGGCGCGTGGGACGATGTCGTTGCGGAAGCTCTCGGCCTCGTTGCGGGCGGTCTCGGCGTCGGTGTTGGCGCGCTGGACGTCGCGGAAGCTCTCGATGACAGCGTTGGGCGGGTCCACCTTCTGCAGCTGCACCTGGGTGATCTCCACGCCGGCGCCATACTGGTCGAGGATACCCTGGGTGCCAGACTTGACCTGCTCCTCGATGCTGGCGCGGGCCTCGGTCAGGGCTGGCTGGATCGGGGTGCGGCCGATCAC
>JAABUK010003524.1_pt1 | contig 26436 bp, 29 predicted proteins | sample 5559141 | NCBI WGS metagenome assembly JAABUK01 (sample SAMN10711869, study PRJNA513367) | rock metagenome | isolation source: Antarctica rocks | place: Antarctica: Victoria Land, Pudding Butte nord | collected 2016-01-03 | reverse complement strand
AACAAATCGCGCTAAATATCGAAATAACTATCAACAAAAGTGAGCAAAGAAACTACATTCATGCAAACATGAATTTTCGAAGAAAGAAATAATGTTACAAGTGTATCAAGACTGAAGCTCTAATCAATTTACAGTGAACGCTAGCGAGTTTTCTGTGTAATGATTAGAACTAATCAATGATTTAGTCGAGATCTGATCTAGATCTGACTCAGATTTGATTCATTTATGTCATGATTCTAGTCTTGTCAGACTCAATCTTCTAGTCTTGTCAGATTTATTCTCGCTTCATCATCTTGACTAGTTTCTATTGAGTCTAGCGTTGACTGAGAAACACATATATGTAGTCAGCTTCTTTTCTGTAGCTATCTTTCTTTCTTAGCATTTATCTATTAGTTAAATGACATCTCTATGACTTGCTCTAGATCGATCTCTAACATTAGATAAATGCTCATCATTTACTACTCTGCTATCAATGAATAAATGATACAAAACAATCTATTCAGTAAGAAAAATTTGCAAGAGATTCTTCAAATTTGCATTATCATTTTAAATTACAAGAAATTCTTCGATTCTACACTCATTTTCATCATTCTATTCGCAAGAAATTCTTCGAATAAAGCACTCAATTATTACCTGAAATTTACAAGAAATTCTTTGAATTTTCACTCATTAAAAAACATCAATTCAAAACATTAATTTCTCATCTATTTTTATCTCAACAACTTCTATCTTCTTTCATCATGACATGCAACGTCAAGTCAGTTGAGTTTTGAACAACTCATCTGCTTAAAAGCATTGTCAATAAAAGAGTTTCACTTCTATTCATCAATGCTTCAGTTGAAGCTGAGAAAGCTGTCACTTCATGAAACATAAACATCAAAAAACAATCGTTTCATTGAGTCAGCAATTAATTCAATAAAGTCATCAATATGCTGAATGAGCTTCAAAGTCAGTGAAACTTGACTTTACAACTCAATGAACACTGACTTCTTGTACAAAACAATCACAAAAAGAGAGTGAAACAACTAGAAGTCACTTTTGATAAAAATGATGAGCTAGAGAAAAAGATCAATCAGTTACAAGACGAGCGATTGAACTTCAGAGCGAAACAACGTCAAGCTGATCAATTTATGCTTCGTCAAGATACTCATTCAGCTCAACAACAAGTCAATTAGAAAGTTGAATGAAGCTCAACTTTTGAAGCTCACTTTCAACGAGAATCTTCTACACTATCTGATAATGAAAATGAGAATGATCATCACAAGTTCATCAAGCTTTTGAATTCACTCATTTTCATCGAAACAGATGATTCTACCTGAGAAACATGAAACATCAAAATAGCTGACAAGCTTGATGTCAACGTGAATCATTACTTTACTGAAAAGATTCGTATTGTTTATGTGATTTTCAGACTAGAAGATGATGCTGATCAGCAAATTTATGCAAAGCATCATATTGATGCTTTCTCATTCTATCAATCACTATCAGAGCTACTGAAACATCTGAAAGAAATTTACGAAGATCAGAATCTGATTTGAAAGTGTCATCATGAATACATCACTTTGAAGCAGCTCAACAAGCTCATCAGCTTTTTCTATTCAGAGTTCACTAAAATATTCAGCTTTCTGAACTACGATGATGTCATTCTGATGAACGACATTCAGAATAAAATCAACAATCATCTTCAGAACGTGTTATCAGTTTGTCTTATAAAGTTTAACTCACTTGATAAGCTCAAAATCTTTCTTCAAGATGTGAATAACAAACAACGAGTCAATTATCAGCTACATGACGAGCAACAAACAGTCAAATCAATAGCAGCTTCAAAAAAACGTTTTGTTTCTTCGTCAACATCAGCTTCAATCTTGATTACTAGTTATGTTTGACTCACTACTTTTTTCACTCTTGAATCTGAATGATTAAGAATGTCAATCATTTGCTTTAAGTGCAAAGTATTGAATCATCTTTCAAAAAACTGCTTTCAGATGAAGACTAGTACTTCAACATCTTATGCATTCATTTCTCATCTCAATGAGATCATCATGTCAAAAGAAGAGAAAAAATTATTTACAGAGAAATTGAAGAATGAGGTAAAAAACTAGTGACTTTCATCAAAGATGTGATGAAAAATGTGTTAATTTCTTCAACAATGAGCAGCTTAAATGATTTTTTTGCTTCGAAATCTTTGACTACTGAATGTGTACTATCTAGCAATGAAATTAATTACTCATTAAAGTCATTGATTGACATTGAAGCAGCTGACTATTTGTTCATTGATGAATTAATCGCGCAGAATGTTTGTAATCATTTGCAAATTGAATCTTTATCTTTAATTAAGCTCAAATTTATAAGAGAATTCAATGATCACTATGCAAAAAAGCTCATTACTCATGCAATTTATTCAAATCTAACTGTTTAAGATCATATGAAACGTTTCGTTTCTATGCTGATCACTCAATTAAATCAACATCAGATGATTCTTGAAAAAACATGAATGAACAAGATCAAAGTGACTATTGATATGAAAGATGATCATCTTCAATTCTTTAGTTTTGAAGTTCATATCAAAGCTTTTATCAAAGCTCATTCAACTGTTCTTTCAAGCAAGAAAATCGCGATAGAACAGAAGAGTTTAATCTTTACTTAAATACTAAAGAGATTTATCTCTTTTGTTGTCACTCGACTCAGCGAGAAGTCATCTTCATTCAGTAAAATCGTGAAATCATTTAATTCAGTTAACTTCGCTTCGTCTTTCAATTCAATAAACATAGCAATGATAGAGACTGTCGCATATAAATCACTAGTCAAACGATTGAATGTGACTACTTTCGCGATCATCATCACGAAAATCAATCAACTTCTAAAAACAGCTAGAAATAAACTCAAAGATGTAAATCTACAAGAGCTTTCACATGAAGAGATCTTGAAAGAAGTCAAAGCTAAGCTTTTTTTGAAATATCATGACTATTTAGACGTGTTTGATCAAGCAATGACTGATCAACTATTCTCTCATCATCTCTATGATCATAAAATTGAGTTAATCAACGAGAGAACATCTTCTTGAAGTCATCTCTATCATATGTCTGATTACAAACTTCAAAAGATGAAGAATTATCTGATTGAGCATCTGAATAAAGACTTTATATCTTTTAGCTCAGCTTCATACACTTCGCTCATACTATTCATTGAAAAGAAAGATGATAGCTTGCGTTTCTGTATAAACTACAGAAAGTTTAATGCTTTGATCAAACAAGATTGCTACTTCTTATCACTAATAGACGAAACTCTCACTTGTATTTAAGATAGCAGATATTTGACTCGATTGAACATCATTGTCATCTTCAACAAACTGCGTATGCATTCAAGCAGCGAAGATTTAACTATCTTTATCATCTCTTTTGATTTCTACAAATATCACATGATGTCTTTTGAATTAATCAACGACTCAACTTTCTATCAACATTATATGAACGACGTGCTATTTGACTATCTTCATCAGTTTTGTCAGATTTATCTAAATGACATTATCATTTACAGCAAAACACTGAAGAAACATAAGCGACACGTATGATTAGTTTTACATAAACTACAAGAGACTGATCTTCAGATGAATATAAACAAATGCAAGTTTCATGTTCAGAAAATCTTCTTTCTGAAACTATTGCTATTCATTGAAGAATTAAAGATGAATCTCAGAAAAGTACAAGCAGTAGTTGAATGATCTACTTTTACAAATCTCACTCAGATGCAATTCTTCGTCAACTTCTGCAATTTCTATCAACGTTTTATAAAAAACTTTTCGAAGATTGTTCATCTTCTGATTCAACTAACTTAAAAAGAGATGATATTTGAATAAGATTAAGCTTGTCAAACAATCTTTGATCATATGAAGAAACAAATGACTGAAGTCTTTATTCTTCGTCATTTTGATCAGAATAAAGAGACTATTCTTGAAACAGACTCATTCAACTACATCAATGATGACATACTTTCTTGATATGATGATGAAGAAACATTGCATTCAATGATTTACTACAGCAAGAATCTGAGTCTCGCTGAGTGCAATTACGAAATCTATGACAAGAAACTACTAGCAATCATTCATGTCTTCAAGCATTGATGATCTGAGCTGAAATTAACTGAGTTATTCATCAAGATGTTCACTGATCATCAAGCTTTAACGTCATTAATGAAAGATAAAGAGCTAAGTAGACGTTAAATGCGCTGAGTACAAAAGCTCATTGACTTCAACTTCAAAATCATGTATCGCTCAGATAAACAAAACATCAAAGTCGATGCATTGACTCGTCAAGTCAATTCAGTTTCTAGAAGTCTTGAGAATGAATGATGTTACTATCAGTGAACTACGATTCTTACATTGAATCGAATGAAAATTGCTGATCTAGAAGAGAAAGAGAATGATAAATCAATTTATCAATTGATTTTAAAAGCTAACAGAATCAACGAGAATTATATTCTACTTCATGAAGTTGTATTAAAAGATGAAGCTCAATACAAAGATATTAAATTAAGAAATTGTCAAGTTCAGAATGAAATACTATATTGAGATGATCTTCTATGAGTTTTCTTCAATGAGCATCTTCAAATGAAGCTAATTCAAGAAGTTCACAAGCAATTTTCTATTAATCATTTCGAAATTCTCAGAATGATGAAGATCATAAGAAGATACTACTATTGATTTTCAATGCAAAAGACAATAAATCAATATATTTGAAACTGCTACATTTGTCAGCAATCAAACACTTCTCAAGATAAATTCAATGAACTACTACATTCTTTACTCATATTTGAACAGTGATGAAAGAACATAGTCATGAATTTCATCATCGACTTATCTTTTTTGAAAGGCAAAAACATCATACTAACAGTGATATGTAAATTGACAAAGAAACAACATTATATTTCTTGCTTCACTGATGACGAGAAAATCACAGCAGAAAAAACAGCTGAGCTAATGCTTCAGTGAATATATTGAATACATGATTTACTCAATTTCATTGTTTCAAATCGAGATTCTCAATTTATCTTCATTTTATGAAAGTTGCTTTGCAAAAGACTAAACATTAATCTTTGACTCTTTACAGTCTATCACTTTTAGATCAATGATCAAAGTGAATGAGTCAATCAAAATGTCAAAAAATATTTTCAATTCTTCTGTTTATACATGCAAAATGACTGAGTTAAGCTACTATTCATGATTGAGTTCATTGACAATAATGCTCTGTTCTCAGTCATCTTCTTGACTTCTTTCTTTCTAAACAAAAACTTTCATTCTCGTATAAGCTTTGAACTCAATGTTATCAAATATGAAAGTTCTTATAAACGCTTGCAGACGACTAAAGTCGAGAATATATCTGAACATATGAACAAAACACTGAAGTTTGCCTGCGAGTCGCTAGTCAAAACATGAAAACAAATGATGAAACAAGTCAATAAGCATAGAAAAGAAGTTGATTATAAGATCAAATCAAAGATGTTTCTGAATGAAAGAAACATTATTACAGCGAGATCTTTCAAGAAGCTAGATGACAAAATGCTTGATTCTTTCATCAATTTAGATTTCATCGACTCTTCATATAAACTGAAATTATCAGAATTTATGCATGTTCATGATGTATTTCATTCTGATCTGCTTCACTCTGTCATCAACAACTTCTTGTCTGATCAAAAGAATAAACTCTCAGATTCAATAATGATAAACGATGAAGATGAGTGAAAAATCAATGATATATTGAATTTTTGTTGATATCAAAGATGACTTCAGTATAAAGTCAAATGAAATGACTATGACAATGATCTCAATTGATACAACACTGATGACGATGAATTTATAAACGCTCAGAAGATTGTTGATGATTTTCATATTTGATATTCAAACAAATCACGCTAATTGACAATTCAATCAATCAATTGAGTTGAGCAGAAAATACATTCATGCGAACATGAATCATTGAAGAAGAAAGATAATGTCATGATTCTAGTCTTGTCAGACTCAGTCTTCTAATCTTGTCAAATTTATTCTCGCTTTATCATCTTAACTAGTCTTTATTGAGTCTAGCGTCGACTGAGAAACACATATATGTAGTCAGCTTCTTTTCTGTAACTATCTTTCTTTCTTAGCATTTATTTATTAGTTAAATGACATCTCTATGACTCGCTCTAGATTGATTTCTAACAAGTTATAACTCAACTTCTTTTTCTTTCTCAACATTCTTTTCTTTCAACAACATCTTATTCATTTACATTACATTCTTTTCATGTCACAAACACATTTCTTTTAAGTTTAACGCAGTTTCTGAACATTACATAAATAAAAGCTTTTGTATCAATCTTTTTCTGTATTCTTAATATTCAGTTATAGCTATTTTTAAAGATCAAGCACTATCAATTCTGATCTTCATTGATTGTATCTGTTAAAAATCAATCTAGAATGAGTCATAAAAGTGTCATTTAACTAATAAATAAATGCTAAGAAAGAAAAGTATCTACAGAAAGAAACTCAATTCTAATATATGTGTTTCTCAGTTCTGTGTTAAACTCGATTGAGTTGACATCTTACACATATGATGCAAAGTTTCAATGACATCATCTTTAGATCAGATTCTCGCTAGACTTAATTAGAATGAAATCAGATGAAGATTAAATGAAGAATAAATAAAGATTAGAATTGTAACATTACTTTTCTCTCTTGACTATTCATGTTCATATGAATGTTATTTCTTAGTGCACTTTTCTTAAATATTTAATATAAAAGTCATCAATCATCTCTTGAGCGTTTATAAATTCGTCATCGTCAGCGTTATATCAGTTGAGATCATTGTCATAGCTCTTTCATTTGACTTGATATTGAAATCATCTTTGATATCATCGAAAGTTCAATATATCATCAATTTCTCATTCATCTTCATTGTTTATCATTATTAATCTCGAGAATTCATTCTTCTAATCAGACAGAAAGTTATTAACGACAGAACGAAGAAACTCTGAATGAAATACATCATGTATACACATAGTCTCTGATAGTTTCAACTTATAAAATGAGTCAACAGAATCAATGATCTGAAATGAATCAAGCATCTTGTCATTCAATTTTTTGAAAGATTTCGCTGTAATGATGTTTCATTCATTCAAAAACATCTTTGATTTGATTTTGTAATTAATCTTCTTTCTATGTTTATTAGTCTGATTCATCATTTGCTTTCATGTTTTGATAAAAGCTTCGCGAGCGAAGATCAGTGTTTTATTCATATGATTAAATATATCTTTGATTCAAGCAATCTGCAGACGTTCGCGAGTGCTTTCATACTCAATGATGTCAAAATCGAAGCTCATATGAAAGTGAAAGTTCTTGTTCATGAAGAAGAAAATTAATGAGATGACTGAAAACAAGATGTTATTGTTGACAAACTTGATCATGAATAGTCACTTGAATCAGTCGTTCTGCATATATGAACAGAAGAAATGAAGATATTGCTTGACATTCTGATTAACTTGTTCGCTTTGATCGTTGATCTGAAGATGATAGACGATAAACAATTAAAGAGAAATGCTCAGTCGTTTGCAAAGAAACTTTCAAAGAATGAAGATGAACTGAGAATCTTGATCAAATACAATGAAGCTTGATAAATCATGAGTTTAATATACTCATTGAAGCAACATTTCAGCTGTCTTTTTGACTGTGATATCTTCATCATTAATGATGCAAGAAATATAATGTCTTTCTTTCAACAATTTGCAGATGACAGACAGAATAGCGTTGTAGTTGTATGAATCAAATAGATTGATAATGAAGTTCATGACTATGTTCTGTCATTGCTGTTCAGATATAAATAGAGATTGAAGCAAGTCATTTAATTTATTTCTTGATGTCTTTGAACGTTAACATACGTAGCAGTTTTGAATATATCAATCTATCGTTTTTTGCATAGAAAATCAATAGTAATTTCACTTTATGATCTTTACTGTTCTAAGAATTTCAGAATGATTAATCAACAACTGATCATGTACTTCACGAATCAGATTCATTTGTAGAAGTTCATTGAACGAAATTCATAACTGACTATCATGAAACAAGATTTCATTCTGAGTTCAACAATTCTTCAATTTGATATCTTTATATTATGCTTCGTCTCTTGCTATTGCTTCACGAAGTAATATACAATTCTCATCGATTTCATTTGCATCAAGAACTTGTTTATAGATTGATTGATCATTATTCTTCTTTAGATCAACGATCTTCATTCAATTTTGTTACAATTCTAGTCTTCGTCTAGCCTTCGTCTGATTTCATTCTAATCGAGTCTAGCGAGAATCTGATCTAAAGATGATGTCATTGAGACTCTGCATCATATGTGTAAAGCGTCAACTCAATCGAGTCTAGCACAGAGCTGAGAAACACACATATAAGAATCGAGTTTCTTTCTGTAGATACTTTTCTTTCTTAGCATTTATCTATTAGTTAAATGACATCTCTATGACTCGCTCTAGATCGATTTCTAACAAATTTGATGTCAAAATAGTAGTTCTTTGATATCAAATGCATTTATCATCAACATCTTTAGACATAAAGTCAGCTCAATGAGTTAATGCATCAATCTTAATGTTCTGTTTGTCAGATCAATACATTATCTTGAAGTTGAAGTTAGCTAGTTTCTGAACTCAATGCATCTGTCGTTGACTCAACTTCTTGTCTTTCATCAATGAGATGAGCATTTGATGATTGATAAATATCTTGATAGAAATGTCAATCAGCTTCAGTTTGAATCATCAATGTTCAAAAGCTCGAATTATGATCAGCAGTTTCTTATCATATATCTTGTAGTTGCATTCAGCAAAAAATATGTTTTTGCTATAAAAGACAATTGAATGTAGAACATCTTTGTTATCATATTGAAACAGAACTTCATTGTTCATATAGTTAAATGAGTTGATTTCAACGTCGACAAAATCATGAGACGAGAAAAGTCAATATTAGCTGATTTTTGCCGACTTTTCCTGAGTTAGCTGTTAATCTCATGTGTCAGCTAACGATTGAAATTAGCTGATTCTCTCAGTTATTAGCTGACTATTAGCTGATTTTTAGCTGATTTAGCTGTGCACTCAGCTAATATCAATATTATCTCTTTTGTTGACTTCTTTAACATTTGCGCATTTTGCTTATTAACAATCAAATATTGAATTAATGACTAGATAGTTATTGCGCTCATATAATAGGTTAATTAATAATTAATTTGACTATTTAAATAATAGCTATTTACACAGTTTAATATATGCGCTGAGAAAGTCAATGAGAAAGTCAATAAGAAAGTTAATGAGAAAGTTAATGAGAAAACTAATGAGGTAGAGAGTCATGTAGAATGTTCAATAAAGAGTCATGTAGAATGTTTAATAGAGAGTTATGTAGAATGTTCAATAAAGAGTCATGTAAAATGTTCAATAGAGAGTTATGTAAAATGTTCAATAGAAAGTCATGTAAAGTGTATGATAAAGTCATATTTGATGCTCGATAGAGAATAAATTTGATTCTTGATTGCAAAGCAATTCAAAGCTTGATGAGAAGTCATGTAGAAAGTCATGTAAAGAGTCATGAAGAGTGTATGATAGAATCATGTTTGATGCTCAATAGAAAACAAATTTAATTCTTGAATGCAAAGCAATTCAAAGCTTGATAGAGAGTCATGAAGAGAGTCATGTAGAAAGTCATGTAGAAAGCATTGTTTGAAGCATTGTTTAACTCATGTTATGCGTTCAATCGACGCGTATTTTGAAGCATGTAGAATGTTTGATAGAGTGTTTGATAGAAAGCTCAGTAGAAAGCTCAGTCAATAGCTCAGTAGAAAGATCAGTAGAAAGCTCGATCAAAAGCTCAGTAGAAAGCTCACTAGAAAGATCAGTTGACAGATCAGTAGAAAGCTCAGTAGAAAGCTCAGTCAATAACTCAGTAGAAAGATCAGTAGAAAGCTCGATCAAAAGCTCAGTAGAAAGCTCACCAGAAAGATCAGTTGACAGATCAGTAAAAAGATCAGTAGAAAGCTTGATCAATAGCTCAGTAGAAAGATCAGTAGAAAGCTCGATCAATAGCTCAGTAGATAGCTCAGTAGAAAGCTCAATCAATAGCTCAGTCAATAGCTCAGTAGAAAGATCAGTAGAAAGCTCAATCAATAACTCAGTAGATAGCTCAGTAGAAAGCTCAATTGATAGCTCAGTTGATAGCTCAGTAGAAAGATTAGTAGAAAGATTAGTAGAAAGCTCAATCAATAGCTCAGTAGAAAGATCAGTAGAAAGCTCAATCAATAGCTCAGTAGAAAGCTTGATTGATAACTCAGTAGAAAGATCAGTAGAAAAATCAGTAGAAAGCTTAATCAATAACTAAGTAGAAAGCTTGATCAATAGCTCAGTAGAAAGATCAGTAGAAAGATCAGTAGAAAGCTCAATTGATAGCTCAGTAGAAAAATCAGTAGAAAGCTCAATCAATAGCTCAGTAAAAAACTCAGTAGAAAGTATTGTTTGAAGCATTGTTTGACGTATGTTATGCATTCATTCAATGTGTATTTTGAAGCATGTAGAAAATTTGATAAAGTGTTTGATCGAAAGTTTGATATTGAGTCATAAAGAGTGCATTCTATTGAGCTAATTAACATTATTTCGTACGAAATAGAAAGTAGAAACTACGAAAGAAAGAAGTGAGAAGAAGTAAAAACTCTGAATTCTTTGAATTTTCTAGCGTTGATCTTCGACTGAAAGCGAAGATTACTAATCATGAGAGTAACAGTACTGTTCTTAAGTCATGTAGAAAGCATTGTTTGAAGCATTGTTTAATTCGTGTTATGCATTCATAATTTGAAGCATGTAGAGCGTTTGATAGAGCGTTTGATAGGAAATTTGATAGAGAATTTAATAGAGAATTCAATAGAGAATTCAATAAAGAATTTAAGTGAGCGAGTAAATAAGCGAGTAGGTGAGCGAGTAAATGAGCGAGTAAATGAGCGAGTAAATGAGTGAGTAGATGAGCGAGTAGATGAACGAGTAGATGAGCAAGTAGATGAGCAAGTAAATGAGCGAGTAAATGAGCAAGTAAATGAGCGAGTAGATGAGCGAGTAAATGAGTGAGTAGATGAGCGAGTAAATGAGCGAGTAGATGAGCAAGTAGATGAGCAAGTAGATGAGCAAGTAGATGAGCAAGTAGATGAGCGAGTAAATGAGTGAGTAGATGAGTGAGTAAAGTAATGAGCATGTAAAGTGATGAGTAGAATGATGAGCATGTAGAATGACGAGTAGAACAATGAGCATGTAGAATGACGAGTAGAATGATGAGCATGTAGATAAATGAGCATGTAGATAAATATTTTAGTTGAATTAGCTGAATTAGCTAAGTTGATTGAATTTAGCTGAAATTTAGCTGATTAATCAGTTGTTAGCTGATTATTAGCTGAATCAAGTTGACTTTTTCAAATTCTGTCATCAAGCAAAAAGTTAGCTGCTGAACATTTTGTTGATGAAGAATGAAATTGTAAGTCTGATCAAAGTGACGAAGTATAGAAGTTTCAGTCATACATCTCTTCATGTGATTGAATGCAGTTTGACAGACTTTGTTTCATTCAAATATGATCTTCTTTTAAGTAAGTTGAATCATTGAATGAATAATCTTCGAAAAGTTCTTGATAAAACATCAATAGAAGTTGCAAAAGTCAATGAATGACTGAATCTGAGTGAGATTATTGAGAGTAGATCAATTCACTACTGCTTGTATCTTTCATGAATTCATCTTAAGTTTCTCAATTGACATTAAAAGTTCTAAAAAAATAGTTTTCTGAACATGAAACTTGCATTTATTGATGTTTATTTGTAGATCAACTTCTCATAGTTTATTCAAGATCAATCATACATGTTGCTTATGTTTTTTCAAGATCTTGCTGTAAATGATAATGTCATCTAGATAGATTTGACAAAACTAATGAAGATATTCAAACAGCACATCATTCATATAGTGTTAATAGAACATTGATTCATTGATTAATTCAAAAAGCATTACATGATATTTGTATAAGTCGAAGAAGATGATAAAAATAGTCAAATCTTCGTTATCTGAGTGCATTCACAGTTTATTGAATGCAATAATGATGTTCAATTAAGTCAGATATTTACTTTCTTGTATATAAGTGAAAGTCTTGTCTATTAATGACAAAAAGTAGTGATTTTGTTTAATCAAAGCATTGAGCTTTCTGTAATCAACGCAGAAACGCAGACTATCGTCTTTCTTTTCAATGAACAAAATGAGTGAGATGTATGATGCAAAGCTGAAGAAAATAAATTCTTTATTTAAATGATTAATCAAATACTTCTTTATCTTTTAAAGCTTGTGATCAAACATCTGATATAATCTGCTTCAAAAGAATGTTTCTTCATTGATCAACTCAATTTTGTGATCATAGAAACAATGTGATGATAGCTGATTGATCATTGCTCAATCAAAGACATCTAAATAGTTATGATATTCAGAGAAAAGCTTAATCTTGACTTGCTTAAGAGTTTCAACGTATGAAAGCTCATGTAGATTCACTTCTTCGAGCTTATTCTCAGCTGTAGTTATGAGTCAATCAATTTTCAAGATGATAACAGCAAAGATCTTGATGTCTGATTGTTTGACTAACATTCTATATGTTGCTGTCTCTATCATTACTATATTTGTTGAACCTGACGTTGATTTAAAGATTTTGACGTTAGTTAAAGTCACGTCACGTTGTTTTGACTGTTCAATTAGTTTAACTGACTTCTCATTGAACTGATTGAAAGAAGATGATTTCTGACTGAGTTAAAATGTAACGAAAGTGAAAGATCTTTTCAATATATGAGTAGAAGTCAAGCTCTTCTGTTTCGTGATGATTTTATTGCTTGAGAATAGAACAATTGATTTCTGACTAGAAATGAAATTCGAAAATCGAAGAGAATTGATTTGCATATCAATTACTAGATTGATTTTGTTCATTCATGTTTTTTCAAGAATCATTTGATGTTAATTTAATCAAGTGATCAACATAAAAGCTGTATCAATTGTATGATCTTAAACAATCAGATTTGAATAAATGACATGAGTAATGAATTTCTTAGCATAATGATCATCAAATTCTTGAATTGACTTCGCTTTGATCAAAGTCAGAAGCTCAATTTGCAACTGATCACAAACAATCTGCGCAATCACTTCATCAATGAACGAATAGTCAGCAGCTTTGATGTCAATCAATGACTTCAATGAGTAATTAATTTCATTGCTAGAAAGTATACATTCAATAATTAAAGATTCAGAAGCAAAAGAATCATTTGACATGCTCATCATTAAAGAAATTAACACATCTTTCATTGCATCTTTGATGAAAGTCTCTAGTTTTTTGCCTTATTATCTTTGAAAGAAGACATTTTCTCATTCTTTTTATTCTTTGAAATGATGATTTTATGTAGATGAAAAGTGAAAGCTTGAGAAGCAGAAGTGTTGATCTTGTTCTGAAAGCAGTTTTTTGACAAGTGATTTGAAATCTTGCAAGTATAGCAGATGATAAATGATCTTGCTGACTCAAAGATAGAAAAGATGATAGACTTAACATAATTGATTATCAAAGTCATCACTGACAATGAAGTAGCAACGCGTTTATCAGATACAACTGTGACTTTGATGATGACAGTGCAACGTTCGCTGCGTAGCTGATAGTTGACTTGCTGTTTATTATTCACATTCTGAAGAAAGATTCTTAAGCGAGTGAGCAAAGTAAAGTTCTTTGAACAGACTGATAAAGTGTTTTGCAAGCGATTATTGATTTTATTCTGAAGATCGTTCATCAGAATGTAATCATCATAGTCGAGATAACTGAATAGTTTCATAAAGTTGAAGTAAAAGACATTGAAAGACTTGTTGACTTGTCTCAAAGCGTTGTATTCACGTCAAGACTTTCGATTTTTATTCAGTTCATCATATATTTCTTTCAAATGATTGAATAGTTTGTAAATCAAAGTGAATGAATTCAAAGAATTAAAACAACGTTGAGCAAAGATGTGTTTTGCAACATCATCTTCTAGTCTAGACATCATGTAAACAATACAGATAGTTTCATCATTGAATTAATCAACATTGACAATCAGCTTGTCATTCATCTTGTTTCTTCAATCTTTTCAAGTCAATTCATCTTCATCAATGAATATAAATGAATTCAAAAATTTGTAGAATCAATGATGTTCATTTTTGAATGAGATGAACTTAGTAAACGTCTCTCGTCAAGTATGATTCTTAATAAAAGCATGTGACTCAATATCTTGTTGAAATAGATGATTCGTAGTAAATCAAGACTCAGTAGACTGTCGAGATTAAGACTGATCAGCTGAACGTTGTTTCTTTTTTAGACTCAATACTTTCTTTTATAGTTTGATGATAGTCTCTTCTTGAATGTTTATTGTCATTTGATTGATTTCTAGTTCATTAAGTTTCTTGATGTGATTGACTTGTAGATTGATTCATTGCTCGTTAAGTTTCAAAGTCATGTCTTGTTGATCTTTTAGCTCAATCAGCATCTTGATGATCTCATCTGACTGATCAATAGCTCATTGACAAAGTTGTTGACTCATGTTGATGTTTCATTAGACTGATCATTAAGTTGAGTTTCAAGTTGACATTTTGAACTTGAATCGACATTGAGTCGAATTGCTCACATTTTCAACTTGATTCAAATCAAGTTGCTCATATTTTCAACTCAACGCGACTCGACCCGACTGAGAATTGAGTCAACTCGACTCAACTCATCAAGAACTCAAGCTTGACATCAAGAGAACTAAATATAGAAATTTTTCCGATTTTTTGCTTTTGCATTACCTTTTTGCATTATCTTTTTGATAGAGAGTCATGACGGGAAACATGAAGACTATATGATAGAAAGTCATGAAGAGAAGTCATGATAGAGAGTCATGATAGAAAGTCATGACGGGAAAACATGAAGGTCGTTTGATGAAAAGTCATGAAGGGAAACCATGAAGGAAAATCATAAAGGAAAATCATGAAGAGAAACATGAAGAGAAACATGAAGAGAAACATGAAGAAGAACATGAAGAAAAACATGGCGAGAAACATAAAGAGAAACATGAAGAGAAACATGAAGATCATTTGATAGAGAGCTTCGAGTCATGTTGAGAAAACATGAAGGTCGTTTGACTTTGATAGAAAGTCATAACGGGAAAACATGATAGAAAGTCATGAAGAAAACTCATGAAGACTGTTCAATCAAGCTATTTACACCTGTCTAATATCTTGTCGAGTCAAGTCGAGTTTTTGAGTCGAGTTGTCGAGTTCAGCTTTTCAACTCGATGCAAGTTCTTGAGTTCAACTTTTCAACTCAACGCGACTCGAATTCAAAAATCTTCTAACTCAACTTGATACTTTTCGAATCGAGTACTCGACTTGACGCAGTCAGTCTATGTTTCATGAGATAGTGACATTCTGAGATCTTGCTGAAGCATCAAAAGAAATAAGAGAAACTTGTTTACTAGCAATGCTTTTAAGCAGATGAGCTGTTTGTGATTCAACTGATTCAGAGTTGCATGTCATTATAAAAGAGATAAAAATAGATAAATAGATTTAATTGTGATAAGATTGAGTAATTGATTTGATAAATTTAAGTAAATTTGATGAAAGTAATTCAAAGAATCTCTTGCGAATTTTCTGAATAAACGAAGTAGATTATTTCATATCATCTACACGTCGATAGCAAAATAGTTGATTAGCATTTATTTACTGTTAGAGATCGATCTAGAGCGAGTCATAGAAGTGTCATTTAACTAATAGATAAATGCTAAGAAAGAAAAGTGTTTACAGAAAGAAACTCAATTCTTATATGTGTGTTTCTCAGTTCTGTGCTAGACTTGATTGAGTTGACGTCTTACACATATGATGCAGAGTTTCAATGACATCATCTTTAAATCAGGTTTTCACTAGACTCAATTAGAATGAAATCAGATGAAAACTAAATGAAGAATAAACAAAGACTAGAATTGTAACAGTATCATCTAGACATGATTCTGACATATATTCAGATGATATTTAGATATAAATAGACTCATCATAGTCAAGCTCATCATGCTTCTTCGCTATCTTTGAATAATCATTTAAAGTCTTCTTCATCTTCTTCATCTTCTTTATTTTCTTTATTTTCTTCAAACTTTCATCTTCAATCAATATTTGCAAGACTGAAATCTTGACTTGAAACTTTAAAGCAGATCTTCAAGCTTAAAAATTATATAAATGACTTCATATTTACATTGTTGAAGTACAAGCTTGCTGAACTGATGTAAAAAATGTAGAGCGTGCCGTTGATGTATTTTTAATCATTGATTTAAATGACAATTTGTTATCTGAATCAGAATCTCTAAAGTGAGCATACTTGCTGACATCACAAGTCAGCTGTATGTCAATGTCAGCAAATATGTTTAAGCTTTTTCAATGATTTTCATCATGCTTTTTTCAACTTTGTATTGTTTGTAGATCATAATATCAAGCATTCAGCTCATTAAATGTCAGAATCATGTTTAAATGATACAATCAATGAAGATCAGAGTTGATAGTGCTTGATCTTTAGAAATAGCTATAACTGAATATTAAGAATACAGAAAAAGATTGATACAAAAGCTTTTATTTATGTATTGTTCAGAAACTGCGCTAGACTTGAAAGAAATGTGTTTGTGACATGAAAAGAATGTAATGTAAATGAACAAGATGTTGTTGAAAGAAAAGAATGTTGAGAAAGAAAAAGAAGTTGAGTTATATTTGAGTCAAATTTGAGTCAGATTTAGATCAAATCTCGACTAAATCATTGATTAGTTCTAATCATTACACAGAAAACTCGCTAGCGTTCACTGTAAATTGATTAGAGCTTCAGTCTTGATATACTTGTAACATTATTTCTTTCTTCGAAAATTCATGTTTGCATGAATGTAGTTTCTTTGCTCACTTTTGTTGATAGTTATTTCGATATTTAGCGCGATTTGTTTGAATATAACTTATAAAATTCATTCAAAACTTTCTTTGAATCATTGAATTCTTCTTTATCAACATAGTATCATGTGTCATTTTTATCTAGATTTGTTCATTTGACTTTGTACTATATTTGATCTTGATAGCATCTGAAGTTCAATATATCATTTATCTTTCAATGTTCATCATCTTTGATAGTGATTAATCTGAGTAATTCTGAATGCTATTCTGATAGAGAATTTTCTAAATATGATTGCAGTAGCTTCAAGCTGAACATTGAATGCAGATGCTTCATGCTGACTGATAAATGAAGATGATAGAAGATACTCACTTTCACAGTGATTTGATAGAGATTCAGTTGTTTATCTTTCAAATCTTTGCAGAGTCTCATTGTTTTGACGTTTTTGAAAGATAGTCAAACTCAGTCATTTACTTCATAAATGACGTCTCATTTATGTTTATTGATCTGAACCTTGATGATCAGCTTCATCTTTTTCAATTGTTGATGATCAAAACTCAGTAGCTCTTTCATTCAAATGATAATATTATCTGCTTTTTTAGCTTCAAGTCATTCATGAGTTATTTTATAGTCAGTCGTATCTGAATTGAAATGCATTCAAGAGTGAAATTCTTTATTAAAGTAGAAGAGAATCATTGAAGTGATTAAGAAGATATTGAAATTGTCGCTGAATTTGATCATAGATATTTATTTAATTCAGTCGTTCTGCATGTAATTGCAGTAGATTCTAAGTTTGCATTCAACGTTTTGATTGACTTGTTTTGATTAATCATTGATCTCAAAATGATAGACTGTGAATAAACTAGCTGTGATTCTCAGTCGCTTGCAAAGACTTTTTCACATAGTTGATATGAATTGAAAGTTTCTGTTTGAAACAATAGAACTGAGTAGATCATGCAGTCAATAAACGTTTCATAATATGATTCAAACTGTTTCTTCAACTGAAATGTCATCATCTTCTTAATGACAGAAAACATAATGATGAAGTTCATAACTATATTTTTTCAGCGTTTCTGTGAAATCAAGAGAGAATGATGAAGTTCATTGATGCTATTTCTAAAGACTTTGCTTCATTAATAAGTATGACAGTTTCGAATGTATCATTGAATAGTAGCTCAATGATCTGATCAATAGTAGAAACGCTGAACTCGATTAATGATTCATTTATTATCAAGATGAAAGATTGAAGATTAATCATGTACTTCTTGTAGTAATTTCGTGTGCATGTTTTCAGAGACTCACAGTAGATCTTTTCTAAATAGAACATCATCAATGATTTCGCAGTCTTTCAATTTAGTGATATGAAATTTGAGCTTGTTTTCATTCATAACTTGTTTATATTTGCTGCAGAACTCATCAGTTTGATTGATCATATGTACTCATTGATAAAGATTTGCTTTTGATTCAACAGATAAAACATTGACTTTATCAAGAATCAGAATAGTCTGAAAATGATCTTCAAGACGCTGAGTTGATTCAGAAACATTCATTAAAAGCATTCTGATTTAAGCATTAATCTTAGTGTTCATTTTGTCTGATTTAAAGATGATTTGAAAGTTAAACTTTGATAGAATGTTCAGATAATTGACTTGTTGTCGACTCAACTGTTTGTTTTTCATGAAGATCTTTAAAGTCTGATGATCAATGAACATCTGAATGAGTAGTTCAATGCATTTCAGCTTGAGTCATCAGTGTTCAAAGCATCAAATAATGATTAGTAATTTCTTGTCATAAATGTGATAATTGATTTCAGCGAGAATCATGCTTTTGCTGTAGAAAGTCATTGAATGAAGAACTTTCTTGTCATTGTATTGAGATAGTATTTCATCTTTTACATAGTTTGAAGCATTGATCTTCAGAATAGCTTGTCATTTAAGATTGAAGTGATGAAGTATTGAGACTGAGCTGACTTGTTTCTTTAGATTGTCAAAAGCTTGAACACAGATCTTGTTTTAAACAAAAAATGTATTCTTTCTAGTCAGTTGAGTGAATGATTTGACTAGCTTCAAGAAGTTCTTAATGAAATGACGATAAAAGTTAACAAATCTCATAAAGCTTTGAATTTCTTTTAAATTGATCAAAGTGATTTAGCTGATAATGACTGTCACTTTGCTGAAATTCATACAAAGATCTAGTTCTGATACAATGACTTCTAGAAAGACAGTTTCTTCTACATCAAATTCGCACTTTTGAATATTCATCTGCAATTCAGCTTCACGTAGTTGACTCAATACTAGTTTGATGTGATATTTATGTTTCTTTCTCATTTTGCTATAAATGAGAATGTCATTTAGATAAACTTGACAAAAGTCGTTCAGAAAGTTTCATAGAATGTCATTCATATATTACTGAAAGAAGATTAATTCATTAGTTAGTTTGAATGATAGCATCTTGTATTTATATGCTTTTAAAACAGTGATAAAAGTGATGTAATTCTTGTTATTGAGATGCATTTGCAGTTTGTTGAATGCTGATATGATGTTCAATCTAGTTAAATGCTTGCAACTCACTATTTTATCAATGATCTCGTCTATCAACGATAGAGAATATTTATTTCTTTTGAAAATGACATTTAGCTTTCAATAATTCATGCAGAATCAAAGATCTTCATTTGCTTTAAGAGTGAATAAAACAGAGAAGAAATAGAAAATCTGACTAAAAGTGATGAATTTCTTCAACAGATTCTCGTTTAAGTACTTCTTTACTTTCAGAAGTTTGACAGAGAACATTCAATAAACTCAACAGCAAAAAAGCATTAAATCATTGATGAGCTTGATTTTATGATCATAGAAGTGATGAAAGAATAGTTTATTTAATTGAACTTGATCAAAAACATTTAAAAACTCATGATATTTCAATGACAGCTTCGCTTTAATATCTTTCAAATTCTGAGTCATTTCATTGATTGAAGAGATGTTTAAAGCGTTCAAATTGCATTGAGTATTGTACGCGATTTTTCTATTAATATTCATTATAAATAAAGCAAAGACTTTGATCTTGTTCTTCTTTGAATAATTCAACAGTGTTTTGAATGAAGCTGCGTTTATGCTTTGAATCAAGAATGACTCTTTCTGAGCAGTGATTGAAACAAGTCATTTGAGCGTCATAAAGATCTTAGTCTGAGTAATTGAAGAGAGCGAAGTTGATCATGATCAACTTGAGTGCTTTAAATTGAGCGAAATCGAAAAAATCGAAATAGAAGTATTCAATTGATTCAAAAAAACAATGACGTCGTTTTGCATATTCAGTAATATTTCGTTTTTATTCATTCAGAGCTTACTCAATATAACTTTATGATGATCAATATCAGCTATCAACATTGATACAGTTAATTTCTTATGACTTTCGATGATGAAATTAAGTAGAATTTTATGAGTGATGATCTTCTTAAATATCTTCTCATCATAATTTCTTATTAGCTTCTCTTTTGTCAATAATATAGATTGAATTCTCAGTTTCTCACATACTTTATTGACTAGATTAAAATGTATGATCATGTAAATGATTGAATCACTATTTATTAAAGAACGAAGATTAAAAGATTAATTCTGAGAAATGAGATGAGTATCAATTAGAAACGACTTTTCAAAGTAATTCTTTTTCAATAGAATTTCATCTAGTTTGCATAAAGATATAATCTCTATCTTTTTAATGACTTTTGAAGAGATGACTAGTTTTTTGAATCGAAATTCGAATTGAAATCAAAGCAATCATATTTCTTGTTCACTGCATTAATTTTAGTAAATCAATCAAAGCATTCTTTAAAGTTATGATCTGATTTATGACATATAAAACAGCTTTTGACTAGAATGTTTGCTTCTTTGACGCTAGTTAAAATCGCGTCGCGCGATTTTAGCTGATCAGACTTTGAATGATCAACTGATTGAGTGACAACAGTCGCTCTATAAAAGATAGTTTTAGAAAAATCATTAACGCGTTTGATCTTATTCTTAATCTCTTGAATGACTTGCTGATTATTATTCAAATAAATTAAATAGAAACGAATTTCTTTTAAAGAATCAGATTGAACTAGTTGATTTACTCAAACAAATCAAAGATGAGAATAAATTTTATCTTTCAAATCAGTGATCAGTTGCTTCTCATGATAGTCTAGATAGAAAGATAAACGTTGAAACTGAGTATAAAATTCATTGAATTTCTTGAATTCTTGAATTAAGTTGTAGTATTTTTTACGAAAGTTAACTTCTTTATTTGAATCATTGAACAATTGAGCTAACTCTTTCAAAAAATCTTCGATGATTTTATAAAGATTAACATAGTCACGTTCATGTTTAGACTGAGTGATCTCAGCTGCATCATTGAATAATCTAGAATGTATATAGTTCAATTTGACTCATTCATTAGAAAAAAGATCAACATTGATCTTTAGTTTATTCTAAATTTTTTCGTATCAGTTTTTTCAAGTAGAATTCTTTTCATCAGTAAACAGCGAAGAATCAGATATTTTTTGAGATTTAGAACGCTCAGAGTAGATAAAATCAGAAGAAGTGTTTTCTTTAGCTTGAAGTTTAGTCTTCAACTATTTAATTTCATCTTCTTGTTGTTTATTTAACTTGTAGAATTGATATGTTTCTTCATCAAGAGCTAGACTTCAAGTCTTTCAGATTTCATAAAACATGAAAAATATCATCATTTTAGCGAATAATTCATCATTTTCATGAATGAATGATGCAGCACTTGATAATTTCGTTTGTGATTTCAATGAATCAGCATCAGAGATTTGAGAGAAACAATTTCGAAATTCTTCGAAATGCTCTTCAGTAAACAAATGACTAGACATGATGAGATTTGTTTGAAAAGAAAATCAAATGAATGATGATGCTTAATGATTGAAGAAGAAAGATGTATAAAGTGATGTTTAATCTTCAACAAAAAAATGAGATTTGTTTATTGATTAATTTGATTAATTTTCTAACAAACAATGAAGATTTTTTATTGTTGAATCTATTGATCGATTTGATTCTTAAGCAATTCATAAAGATTCTTTATCGTGATTTTCATAATTGAATGAACTTTGCATACTTAATGAGCAATAAGTAGTCTAGCAATTCAAATAGTCTTGTTGTTGATTTTATTCAACTCTTTAATGTTGTTTTATCTTTTGATTATTGTTGATTATCAGATAAATGAATTTCTTTAAACTCATTCTGTTTAAATGAGTATGTTGAATAAGTAATGAGATCAGTATTGTGTGATTAACAAATTCTTAATATAATGTCAGAATCATGTTTAAATAATACAATCAATGAAGATCAGAATTGATAGTGCTTGATCTTTAGAAATAGCTATAACTAAATATTAAGAATACAGAAGAAGATTGATACAAAAGCTTCTATTTATGTAATGTTCAAAGACTGCACTAAACTCAAAAGAAATGTGCTTATGACATGAGAAGAATATGATGTAGATGAACAAGATGTTGTTGAAAGAAAAGAATGTTGAGAAAGAAAAAAAAGTTAAGTCATATTTGAGTTAAACCTGAATCAGATCTAGGTCAGATCTCAACTAAATCATTGACTAGTTTTAATCATTACACAGAGAACTTGCTAGCGTTCACTGCAAATTGATTAGAGCTTCAGCCTTGATATGCTTGTAACAGAAGTGTCATTTAACTAGAAGATAAATGCTAAGAAAGAAAAATAGCTACAGAAAAGAAGCTGATTACATATGTGTATTTCTCAGTCAACGTTAGACTCAATAAAAACTAGTCAAGATGACGAAGCGAGAATAAATCTGACAAGACTAGAAAACTGAGTCTGATAAGACTAAAATCGTGACATTACTCTTTTTCTTCGACAATTCATGTTCATATAAATGTATTTTCTGCTTGACTCAATTGATTGTTCAATCATGATTTCACAGACTCAGATCTATTAAATTGTGATTGATTGAATTGTGTTGAGATCATGTCTAGAAACTAATCAGAGTGCATGCGTGACTAGAATGTTTGATCTATAAAGATAGTTATAACTAAGACTTTAAGAATACAGAAGAAAGAAGATACAAAAGTAAGAAAAACATACTCTATATAGTAGTTACTCAGGTCAACGCTAGTCTCAAAGAGAACATGTTGAAAAACAAGAAAGATATTGATTTAAAAAATGTTTGTGACACAAAGAAATGTGTTTGTCATAGATAACTGTTAACTACTCATAACACAAAGAAGTATGTTTATCATAGAAAATAATAAAAGCGAATTTAGAAGATGCTAGAAAAGAAAAAAGATGCTGAGTCATATCTGAGTCAAACCTGAGTCAGATTCAGATAAGATTTTAACTAGATCTTGACTAGTTTTAATCATTACACAGAGAACTCGCTAGCGTTCATTGCAAATTGATTAAAGCTTCAGTCTTGTTCAGTCTTGATACGCTCGTAACATTACTTCTTTCTTTGAAAATTCATGTTTGCATGAATAGAACAAATGAAACGCAAAAATTTCCACTGTTTTTCAATTTAGTGTGACTTGTCTGAATAAAGCTTATGAAATTCAACTAAAACTTCTTTCAAGTCTTCAAATTCTTCTTTATTGACATAGTATCATTTGTTGTCTCGATTTAGTCTTGTTCATTTGATCTTGTATTATATTTGATCTCAATATTATTTAGAGTTCAGAATGTCATTTATCTCTTAGTGCTCATCGTCTTCAATAGTGAGAAATCTAAATGATTCTGAATGCTGTTCTGATAAAAAATCATCGAGATAAGAACGTAATAGCTTCGAACTGAACATTGAATGCAGCTGCTTCATGCTTATCAATAGACGAAAATGATAGAAGATTTCAACTTTGACAGTGATTTGATAGAATTTTAGCTGTTTGTCTTTCAAATTCTTACATGATCTCATTGTTTTCATGTTTCTAGAGAATAATCAAACTCAGTTCTTTACTTCATAAATGATGTCTCGTCTATGTTTATTAATCTGAGCTTCAGTGATCTGCTTAGTCTTTTTCAATTGCTGACAATTAAAGATAAGAAGCTTTTTCATTCAAGTGATAATATCATCTGCTTTTCTAGCTTCAAGACGTTCATAAGTAGTTTCATAGTCAGTTGTATCTGAATCAAAATTCATTCGTGAGTGAAAATTCTTATTAAAGTAGAATGAAGTCATTGAGATGATCGAGAAGATATTAAAATTCTCGCTAAATTCTATCATTGATAGTCATTTTGCTCAGTCATTCTGCATGTAATTGCAGTAAATTCTTAGTTCACGTTCAACATCTTGATTAGCTCATTTCAATTAATCATTAATCTCAGAATGATAAGCTGTTGATAAACTAGCTGTAATTCTTAGTCACTTGCAAAGACTTTGTCACATGATTGATATGAACTGAAAGTCTCTGTTTGAAACAATAGAACTAGATAAATCATGAAGTCAATAAACGTTTCATAGCATGATTTAAATCATTTCTTTGACCGAGATGTCATTGTCTTCTCAATGACAGAGAACATAGTGACGTTTCTTGATGAGATGACATATGATTGTGCAAATAACGTTATAATCTTTCGATAGAAATAACTCAGTGATGAAGTTCATAACTATATCTTTTCAGCGTTTCTGTGAAATTGATAGAGAATGAAGTAGTTCATTGATGCTATCTTTAGATGTTTTGCTTCATTGATAGACATGACAATTTCAAATGTAACGTTTAATCGTTGCTTGATGATTTGATCAATAGTAGAAATGTTGAACTAGATCAATAGTTCTTCAATTGTCAGAGTGAAAGATGAAAGACTGATCATGAATTTTCTTTAACAATTTCGTATGCATATTCTCAGAAACTCACAGTAAATCTTTTCTGAATAGAACATCATCAACGATCTTGCAGTACTTCAATTCAATGCTATGTAGCTTGAGCTTGTTTTCACTTATAGCTTGTTTATACTCATTGCAAAACTCATTCATCTTGTTAACATCTTTTACTCATTGATAGAGATCAACTTCAGATTTAATAGCTAGAATATTTATTCTATCAAATATCAGAATGATCTGATAGCGATCTTCAGTACGCTGAGTTGATTCAGAGATGTTGATCAGAGACATTCTGATTAAAGCATTGACTTTAGTTAGACTGATCATCAAGTTGAAGTTGAGTTGCTCATATTTTCAACTCAACTCAAGTTGAATTGAGCATATTTTCAACTTGACGTGACTTGATTCAACTGAAAATTGAGTTAATTCAACTTAACTTGTCAAGAACTTAAGCTTGACATCAAGAGAGTTAAATATAGAAAATTTTCCGGTTTTTGACTTTTGCATTATCTTTTTGCATTATCTTTTGATAAAAAGTCATGAAGAGAAACATAAAGATAGTTTGATAAAGAGTCATAAAGAGAAACATGAAGATCATTTGATAAAGAGTCATAAAGAAAAACATGAAGAGAAACATGACGAGAAACATGAAGAGAAACATGAAGAGAAACATGAAGAAAAACATGAAGAAAAACATGACGAGAAAACATGAAGATTGTTTGACTTTGATAGAGAGTCATGACGAGAAAACTGTCACGATTCTAGCCTTGTCAGGCCTATTCTCGCTCCGTCACCTTGACTAGTCCCTATTGAGCCTAGCGTCGGCTGAGAAACACACATATGTAGCCAGCTTCTTTTCTGTAGCTATCTTTCTTTCTTAGCATTTATCTTCTAGTTAAATGACATTCCTATCTGACTCGCTCTAGGCAGGCCTCTAACATTAGATAAATGCTCATCATCTACTCTGCTATCGACGAATAGACGATACGAAACAACCTATTCAGTAAGGAAAATTTGCAAGAAATTCTTCAAATTTGCACCATCATTTTAGATCGCAAGAGATTCTTCGATTCTACACTCATTTTCACCATTCTATTCGCAAGGAATTCTTCGAATAAAGTACTCAATTATTACCTGAAATTCACAAGGGATTCTTTGAATTTTCACTCACCAAAAAACATCAATCCAAAACATCAACCCCTCACCTACCCTTATCTCAACAACTTCTACCTTCTCTCATCATGACACGCGACGTCGAGTCAGTTGAGTTCCGAACAACCCGCCTGCTTAGAAGCACTGTCAATAGAAGAGTTTCACTTCTACCCATCGATGCTTCAGCCGAAGCTGAGAAAGCTGACATTTCATGAAACATAAACATCGAAGAACAACTGTTTCATTGAGTCGGCAATCAACTCGACGAAGTCATCAATATGCTGAACGAGCTTCGAAGTCAGCGAGACTTGGCTCTACAACTCAATGAACACTGACTTCTCGTACAAGACGATCACAAAAAGAGAGCGAAACAACTAGAAGTCGCTTTTGATAAAAACGATGAGCTAGAGGAAAAGATCAGTCAGCTACAAGGCGAGCGGTTGAACTTCAGAGCGGAACAACGTCAAGC
>JAABUK010003523.1_pt1 | contig 26442 bp, 45 predicted proteins | sample 5559141 | NCBI WGS metagenome assembly JAABUK01 (sample SAMN10711869, study PRJNA513367) | rock metagenome | isolation source: Antarctica rocks | place: Antarctica: Victoria Land, Pudding Butte nord | collected 2016-01-03 | reverse complement strand
GCCATTTATTAGACATGTAAGCTGAAAGCTGCTGATCATACTCTAGTCAGTTTCAGCTAGTATAAGACAAGGCTAAAGGCGTTCAGACATGCATCAGATACAAAAAGACATGTATGCTGAAAGTTGCCGATCATACTCTAGTCACTTTGAGCTAGCATAAGGCAAGGCTGAAAGCGTTCAGATAGGGGTTCAGCCGCGCTTCGTTCCTATAGTGTTACACTAGAGCCACAGACCCCAAAAAAGTATAGAGAAACATAGATACTGCAACTATAAAGAAGCAAGGTGGCCATCAGATGCTTCATCTGTGCTCAGCAGATGCAACATCCGTAGCACTACTAGATTTTTCGGCTGTCAAGATGCAGCATCTGGAGAGCTGGTTTGCATACATTATAATCCTCTAATCCTCTTGGTATCTTATAGATGCAACAACTACATATGCAATCAGATACTGCATCTGCAATGTTCACAGATGTTACAACTGGTGTCAGTATAGATATTGCATCTGCTATGTTCACAGATGTCACAACTGGTGTCAGTGTAGATGCTGCATCTGCACAGCCTAAAAATCTAGTAGTATTGTAGATGCTACATCTACAGGGCACAGATGCAGCTGATGGCACTGTAGATCTTACATCTGATACATTAGCAGATCTTACATCTGTTGCTATTGATAGTTCTTACATCCGATATCAGGCCAGATGTCACAACTGATGACAAAGTAGATTTCAAATCTAGTCTGTTGCACAGATTCTGCATCTGCTTGTCTATAAACCCTAACAAACCCTACTCTATCAGCATGCAAGCTGTGACTGAGCTGTGACTAAGCTAAACACCATCACTAAACCCTTGCACTTCAGGCAGTGCTGGCTGGTGCGCTGACTTCTGTAATGTGTGGCTGCTGCGGCCTGTTTGCGTATGCGTGTGCTCTGCCTATTGGGTCCAGCTGGTTGATTAGTGAGATCAGCAAGCACTCTGCCTCCTGCACCCTTGTTGCCAGGCCCATTGCCCTTGCTGTTTTGGAGGCTGGAGCCACTCTGCCATTAGTACAGGTGCACAAACAAAGAGCTGTCCAATCTGCTGTTTGCATATAAAGAACAGAATGGTGCAGGCTAGCATCACAGTCCCGTGCAGCACAGTGACAGATCAAAGTTGCATGACGTCTTCATTGTTAAGTGTCTTACCTCCTCTGGGAGATGCTCTGACATGAACTGCACGCAGTGCGCAAAAGGCAGAGCACGCATCATCTCTATTGGGTGATCCATGGCACTGCCTGGCCAGAACACAATACGGCCTTGCACACACATGGGCAGAAGCCGGCACTCATGTTTGACCATGCAAAAAGGGTAACAAGCAAATGGGCCAGCTACACCAGCTGGCTTGCTGCTGCATCTCTTGCAGCAGTCGTGAGGCTCAGCATTGCTGGGCAGGTAGAAAAGGATAATGTAAGCAAAAGTGTGCACTAGTGTACAATGAAGGAACGCAAAATGTCAAGGTGATGACAATTAATTGTGATCAGCATATGACAGTGCACAGGGTGACATGCAGCCTGACCTGCTTGACTTCGTCCACTAGCTCTTGCATGGCAAATGGGCAGTCGCTGTCTACAAAGGCCTCGGCAAACGGCTTTCCAAGCCAAGCAAAGCTGCTGGCTTTAGTCCAGCCTGCTCCTTTGGCAGTGCCCAGAACTATGCATGGTACGTACTGTGTGTCTTGCCCAGCCTCCTGCAGAACAACATGCTCTGCTCCAAGCCTTACAAGTACAGTGTTGCACTACTGAGAAGAGAGAATGCAGTAATGACCACAGAAGCGTATAGTACAAGCGATGACAACAGCATTTCCTGCATAATGCTTGCAGACTACGGCAGCAGGAAGCAGCATCTGCAGAGCTCAAGCTCATGTGCAAGACAAGCACAGAGCTGCACCTGATGTGAAGTGGAAGGTAGCACACCCATACACTAGAAATTGTATGCAATGGTGCTTACTCAATATACACACAGATGCAAGGGTAGATCAGCATGCAAGATGCACAGCGCAGTATTTCTTGTTTGGACAGAAGGCAGCACAACAGATGCCAGCCCCATCTGTTCAGCATTTTCCACTGCAGTCACCATAGTGATGGCAGTTGCGTTCCCAGATGCCTTGCAAAAGCCGTTCCAGACCAGCAAAAGTTACTGCCTGTAGTCCAGCCAGCACTTCTGGCTGTGCCGTGCATTGTGCAAGGTACATGGTCTGTCACTTGCGCAGCCTCCTACACAATCAGCGCATGTTCCAAAAATCAGCTGCAGTGTCTCATTTCTGACAAATGCAGCTTTGCAAGGATGAGAGGCAAATCATGCAATTCTGCATAAGTGCACCACACACCATGAGGCACTAGCCTGCAGTGTGCATCAGCCTGGGAGCTTCAGCTGGCAAGTAAGTGTAGTCTATAGCAAAAGGTGCAAGCTCTTGTACAGAACAAGCTTTGCACAACATGAGGCATGCCATTGCTCCAGAGGCGAGGCAGCAGAAGAAACAGCACTACAAGCATCATACGTGACACTATCAGCTACAAAACACGTGCAGTAATGGCGGTGTACACCTGTTAGTTGAGATCTGCCCTGTTGAGCTGTCTTTGCATCTGGTGGCATAAGTTTCACCATCAAGCTCTGCAGGGCCTGCGAAACCTACGTGTCAAAACATTCGCATAAGTGATGAAATGATGACAGGGGCAATTGGTCAATAGTTCTGTTGTCTTCCAGATCGTTTGGTTTCACAGCATCCTTCACAGGGAACTCAGAAGCGGCCTTCCTAGCGCATTTTGCTTGCGTCTTGTGGTTGACGGTTGCTTGTCTCTGGTGCTGACAATGTTGCTGAAGGAGAGGCCCTACCGCGTGGCCTGCTCAACACCCTCTGCCTCTGTCACTCGGGTGCCGAGTCAACACGCTAGACGAGCAGCCTGACGAGTGTAGCTCAGCACTGTATTGCTTGATGCGTTGCCCGCTATTGCGCACACGGTGAGTGCCACATACAGCAAGAGCGCAGGCAGTGTGTCGACGGCAAATGGTACTACTGGCTCAGCCCCAACTAAACCTGCCCCCCAGATCTGCCAAGTGGCAGGCTGAGCAGCCAGGGCCTAAATAGGCACCAGCCTGATCATGTGCAATTATACATGATCCCAAACCAAACTCAGAATCTGGCTCCACCTGGTAGTATCAACCAGAATCGAGTTTCCGGCCCCGAGTATGGGTCAAGTTAGATGCCGCACGCCACAGGCAAATTGGGATCCCAGAAAAAGCTTGCTCAGGGATTCCCCTCAGAGGAGGCCCTCTCGCGAAACCTTTTTTTTGTGACTACTGGTGCACACAATTTCAAACTTCCACGGTTTCTTAAGATTGGTAGGTGTGTTACGGCGTCAACCATAATCTGTGGTTGACAGAGGCGCTGACACTCTTGCATGTAAGCAACATCCAGTTCCTCCAACAAGGCATGTCACCATCAGAGGCTTACAGGGCATAAACACAACAGGTTTCAGGCACCACACCAAGAGTAGGGTCAAGAGAATCAGCACGCACATGATTCAGTCAAAGTGTTGTTTCATGACAGCAGTGTTGCAAACAGAAGGCTTGCTAACGTTGTCTAAGGAAGTCACGTCTGACACTGAACTACACTCTGTTGTTGTTCACAACCATGCTCAAGCCTACCATTTGGTCAACAAAGTCTACCATCACCAAGCTGTTGTTTCACCAGCTGCTGTGGCCCCTTGCTGTGAGCTGATCAATGGGCTACTGATGATGCAGCGTCCTGTGCCTGAGCAGGGTGGCTGTGCTGCTGCTGAATGACAGCCTTGTGTACAGCTGTTCCTGCTGTAAGAGGCTTTCTGCTGATGGGCCACAATTCTGGAAAGCTGCCCTGAGGATAGCTCACATTGACTCCAGCTTAGCTGAGACATGCAATGCTATGCAATACTTCAGCAGCATCGCCGTCTGGGTGTTTCTGCCTGCCTGTAAGCTGACATCTGACTGAACAGCTGCTACATGTGCTTCATCAGCTGTGACCTTTAAGTTCTGTCACAATGTCCAGACTGCTGCCCACAGAAGTTGCTATGCTTCTGATGTCATGCATGTCAAGATGATCCATGCTATGCTTGTCTGACTCCAGGATCTGCTGATTGGTAAAACAGATTGTCTGCTGTAGGCTGGCCGTCAGCATCAGTGACATATCTGCGCTCGCTCAGTACCTGGAGCTTGTGAGGCTGCAGAACAGCATCCTCATTGCCTGCATACCATCCAGAAGCCAGTCAGGATCAATGATAGTGCAAACAGATGCTGTAGTGCAGCAGATGTTAAGCAACGTCTCAAACATTCTGGTAATGGTATAAACTACATGCATGACTAGCTGTATTGTAGCATGCAAGCCTCACTGCATTGATCAATGTTACCTGTATCACATGCATATGCAATGCATTGCTTGCAAGGCAGTCGGCAAACAGCCACATATTGTAAAGACTCTGCTTCTGTATCGGGAATTGGATCGACACACTTGCAGCTTGCAAGGACAAGTACACTTCTGACTCTGTATTTGCCAGGCCGGGCACATATGCATGCTGAGTGTCGCTATGCTGCTGACATTGCTGAACATACGCTGTAATATGCTGTTTGCTGATGCCCAACTGTTTGCCTCTGACACAAGTGTTGCTTGATCAAGAGATTCATCATAGCCTCAAGCTTTCAGCAATAGGCTTTCACTTGGTGCTGCTGGCGTGTGCTTCATACTCAGCGTATGCTTGTTGAACAACAGGGATCCACTGGTATGTGGGCAGCATTTCCTTAATTTCATAAAATAACTCTGGTCAATGCACCAGGGTTGGAGATGCGCTGCTGCTGGGTGGGCATCGACCACACCTTGAAGTTTGGCTGCTCGCACATTCCCGCGTACATGTGCAGGCAGCGGCCCTCAATATTATTGTCTTGCAGGTTATCTAGCATGATGGCATCACTGCTATCAATGCACGGGTCTTGCTCTGGATTGCCTGCAGCAGCAGTGTCACAAAGATGCCTTGCATGTGGTCTGGTGTGCGCAGACTTGCTGGAGACAGATAGCCTAGCATGCTGACTGACTTTCTGGTTTGTCTGAGAATTTTTTTGGCTGGTACAGTATTGCCAGCGTTGAGGCTGCCAATGATTTTCAACTGCCTGCAGAAAGCAAGTCAAGTGAAGGCTGCCTGCAGAAAGCAAGTCAAGAAAGCAAGTCAAGTGAAGGCTGCCTGCAGAAAGCAAGTCAAGTGAAGGCTGGACATGAGCCTTCTGCATGTAGAAGGGTTGTCACTAAGCTGTGAACATGCCTTTTCTGTTTGTTGAGGAGATGTGTATCCTCATCTTGCCTTGAGCGGGCAGTCAAGAGTCTGCAGCAAGGCCTCCGATGCTCCTGATACTGCCTGTTGCTGCAGGTGATTGCCATATGCTGCCTTGCAGTGTAGCTCGTCGGTGAGCGGACTGCATTGTAGCGATACGCTATGAGGCACCTTTCACAGCAAGGTACACTGTCAACACCGGCTTCTCTGAAATGCCTTACCATGTCAACCAAAACTGTTCTGAGTGGTTCGCTTGAGCGGTATTCTGACTCACGCCAGGCGTGATTAGACTCACTCGTTGTATTTGTGCCTGTGCCAACTAGTTGCCCGTCTTATTGCGCTAAGCAAGCTGAGTCTGAGGGTGACCAGTGCAGGGCCAAGTCAAGAGATGTCACATCGGGCGCAACGATCTCGCCGCGCGCACGCCAAATGGAAGAACAAACTCAAGGCAACACTTAGGCAAAAGCGCAGCGTCTTGGAGTGGACTCGCCGGGCGCAATGTTCACGAAAGTGACGGAGTGCTGCGAATGTCAAAATTCGTCTAAGTGCCAAAGCTGCGATATACCTAAAATGGCAGATTAGGGTCAATTGTATCCTGGCTTTTTTGGCTCCCCGTCATCAACGGGGGGTACCCCCGTCATCAGCCAGGAAACGGCGTCGATCAGCGGGCACAAGCTTGAAATTTACTTGCTGTTGGCCATCAGACTTGTTGCAGCGCAAGTTATATCAGGTTTTGTACTCCTTGGAAATCTGTCTTGGGCTAACCTTTTGCTCACATTGCATATTGCTCTGCATTCCAAACTCAATACTAGTTTTGAGAGTACTAGTGGCAAGTCTGCTTAGCTGTATGGGTTCCCTTGTAGTGCCTGAGAGGCACTTGGGTCCAGCACCTTGGCTGGTGTGAGCTTGTACTATATGCAAATATGCAGTCTGATTCGCAATGTATCAAGTCAGTTTGGCTTGGTACGCTGACTGCGGCGTAGGACTGCTTCCAGGCAGGTACTATAAGTATCTGACCCTAGGGCAAGATAACAAAGTATGAACAAACATGTGATACTGTGTGTCAACTTCATGAATTATCACCACAATGGATTGCGCAATTGCATCCAGTTGAATCTCAAATCATATCCTCAATGAGGCAGCACATAGTGCGACTATCCAACTGTCAAAGCACATCTTTAAAATGAAATCCTAAAAAAGAAATTTCACTGACATACAGACAGCAATTTACCAGTGCAAAGACCTGCAGCCAGTGCTGGCAGATCTGCCCTCGCTGCAGTCAATGTTCAATATGGCTGACTATTTGTGACAGGAGATGTTGCTGTCTTCTTCTTCGAGCTTGACGCTGATATCAAATTCCCACCAGCATGACAGCTACTTGCCAAGCTGAACTTCCGTCTGCCTGGTGATTGCTGCAACCTTCACCTTTGATGTATCATAATGGACCAGCGCAGTCTCTTCCGCCACTGCCTGGTTGGCTGCTGTTGTGGCCTGCCGCAGTGCTGCCTCTGCAAAATGCAGGGCAGCCATCATGCAGGGGGTGTCTATAGACTAGCCAGTGCTGCAGCTACATTGACAGCAGAGCTTGAAGCACCTTATGCTTTCATGCATAACGGAGCAGAGCCTTCTAGGTCCTTGCTTCCCTGTATCTCTGAAGGTAAAATTTGGGTTAGCTATGTTGCATACGCCACACACAAACAGCATGCTTGTGGACCACATGCGATGCAGTGTTGTAGTATTGCTGTGTGTGCTGCAGTTTTGTCGACCTATGACCTTTGACTGCTGAGCTGATGATGAGCACAGGCAAACCCCATATGGGCATGCATGGCTGTTGCACGCTCAGCCTAGCTCTCAGTTGATCATGTAATACATCTACATAGAGCATCATACCTGATACAGAAGGGTGGCTTGCTGCCGCAGCTGCTCATTCGCCTCTGCATGCAATCTGGCGACGCTTGCAGCCTTGCCTTGTGCAGTGTTCAGCTTCTTGGAGAGCTGGCTCAACTGATCTTGACTCACAGGAAGACTCACAGGAAGACTACCAGGACTCGGTGACTTCAGCCTTCATGCAAAGGCAGCCTGGAGTCTGTTGAAGAACTGTATTGCCTCTGACACGCAGCCTTGCTGAAATGATAATTAGGCAAGCTTGACAGCCTGTTGTTAGTCATTGATTCTATGGGGTTGCACACCTGAGGCCAATAGACTGCATTGGAACAAGTCAGTGACATCACCTGCAGAGATTGCTACTGTTGCTCAAGCTGCTGAATGACGTCATGCTGCTGATCCAGAAGCTCTGCTTCAGGGCAGTGACACTGTGGACATCACAGTGGATCCAGACATGCAAATGCACAGGTGTCAACAGCGAATTCAATGATGTTAGGCAGTGAATGAAGTGTTAAATGGAGCGGTGAGAGGAAGATGTACAAGACTAGATGCTGCATCTGAACTGCGATCACAGATCAGAAGTGTCCAACAACCATAGTAGCCAAAAACAGGTGCAACATCTGTCTAGACAGACCAGATGCAGGCCAGTGTAGATGTAACATTTGTCTTGCATGCAGTGCTGCAGAAGGCACAGATGCAACATCTGTCCCTCAATAGTTGTGACATTGTGCTATTCCAGCTCCTAGTTGTACAGATGTGCCCATAGTTGTTTTGGGGGTCTGTGGCTCTAGTGTTAGCAAGGAGAAGGGGCTCCAAGGCTCCTTCACCATCAGCCATGGGCCCCATGCACAGGCTAGCAAAGCTGGCAGACCAAGGAAGGGCACAACCAAATCAGCCAGGAGAAGGACACAGCAGACATGCAAAAGGGTGCCAGGAAGAAGGCTGAGATCAATGAGTCAGAACCCTCTGGCACGCACAATGAGCTCAGCAATGTAGGTGGTCTTGAGGGTCACTCAAGCCAGGTACAGCCATTGCCTCATGTGTGTGGTGCATGTAGCTAAGGTTGTTTGCTATGTGTGAGGTGAAAATGTCAGCTGCTAGGTAAAAGTAATTTGCAAATGAGCCAACTGACATGTAGCTGGCTCTTGAAGGGACCAGATGCATCACACCTGTACACACAGCTGCATGTGCAAGGGTACATTATTGATAAACTGGAGCTGAGCTTGAAGTGCTGCCAATTGGACAATTAGACAATTGTGTGTCTGGCTGCCCCAGCTGTCGTCTGTCGTTCAACGTAGGCTACGGTAAAGAGGGTTTCTTGCACAGGGAGCAGCAGACACACGGAGCAAGAGGCCAGACATAATGAAAGAAAGAAGTGTTTACGCTTTTCAGCAATCAATAACGGGAGCCTCCAAAGGCAGCAGCTCAGAGGTATGACCATAGGCCATAGCCCAAAGGGAGAGAAAATTTTAGGCCCAAGATGGATTTGGCCTGTTCTGTCTGCTTTTGTCTGTGCTTCTCCCTTTCTAGTACCCTCCCAGATGTCAAAATCTTGTGAAATGTCAAAACAGAATGTTCATGCAATTTGGACATCACTTTGCTTGCAGGTTCATGCTCTGGGCTTCCGGGCTTCCGCCTTAGGAGACTCCCGTTATGATTGCTGAAAGCGCAAACTTTTCGTTCTTCATTTCTTTTCTTCAAATTTGTTTGAAGCTAATTTGCGCTCGTTTGATGCACAGTGTTTTGCGTAAAGTTGCTGTTATTGCTGTCCGTGAACGCTGCTCTGGCTCGGACATTTTGCGTAGGTTGCTCGCATGGGGCCGTCTGGCCGGACGGAGGCATGGCCTCTGCTCGCGCGGTGCTGCCCGGTGGGCAGTCGAATCTGAATATAATTAATGCGAATCGCCGAGAGTGGGGGCCCGGGAAAAATCCCGTGATGGGGGAGTTCGGGCGTTAAAGTACTAGTGACTTTCAAACGTTTGTCGTTTGGTGTAGCTGGGGATCGGTTTCAGAGCAACTGGACTCTGCACTATTGCCGCAACGTTATTCCAGCACTCTTCATGTGCAGCCAGCCGTTCCCGCCTTGCCAAAGCTGTTTCCTCGCGCTTTTGCACAGTACTGTCTTGTGACTGAGGTGCGTACTTCGCAGAGCTTTACAGAGCTGATATCCGTTCTGGTGCCGTTGTCCAGCAGCATGTTTCACCCGCTCCACCGTGATGACTCGCCTGAGCGCCCGCGACACAGTGCTGCTGACAATGTCAGTGTTGCCCGGTTTGATCGTCCACCAAGAACCGTATCGCCTGTCAAAACACGCGAAGCAGGCCCTGGCCCTATAGCCAGGGCTTGTCACCCCAAGCATCCAAGCCCCTTGCCCCATCGGCCAGAAGGCCATCCTGAGTCGGTTTCTTTTGTGACCAGCCAAGCTTTGCCTCATTGTGAGTCTTGCAGCATCATGGCTACTTATCTTTTGCACAATGACATATCCTTTGCATAAACTTCTTGTTTTTCAGGGCTGCGTTGTGCTGCAAGCAATAGCGGCATGACTGAGGGCACAGTATGTCTCTTGGTTTCAAACGGCGATAGTATCAAATACAAACGGGGAAAGCATATAGCGCATTTGCTGCGTGATCTAGAGAAGCAGTACCCAGGGGCCAGGGTCAAGGATCACGAAGGCTATGAAGTCACGCCAAGCTCACCAAACTTGAGTGCAGGAGATTACTCAGTGATCTTGCCCAAACATACTTATGGTACTTTTGAGTCAAGAATGACTGCTTTGAGCTATCTTACCCACGGCGCCATGATGTAACAACAACGAGTGGGTCATGTACATGTTTGCAACTGTAAATATCATTTATCTCGGTTATGCGTGGACTGCAGATATGCACAAGCCCATTTATGGAGCCACATGCCCAGCTGGCAAGCAACGTGAAGAGGAATGGACTACATGTGCCATAGAGCAGAAATGGAAGGTTTACATGTGCATGTTCTTTGCATCATGTGTTATAAGCTCAATCAAGTGTGTAACATGTACACGGGTTTTGCTTGCAGTGGGAGGTACCTCACTTTGCCAAGGTTGTCACACCTATCTATTCTGAACCATTCTGTGTTGGTGACTCAACCTGGTGAGTCAGTAAGTAGGAGCCACGTAAGATGACATTGCAACTTGCCATGGTGAATGCACAATAGGTTTTGCATGATCTAGAAAGCAAGCATTCAGTCAAGCCTACCTATGCAAGATATTGTCAAACTCGGATACCTAAAAAGACACAATCAGCTTTGTTGCCTTTGCCTAGTAGTGCAAGCATGTTAATTATTATATGTCATGGTCTCTCAAATCACAACATTGAGCATCAACCACTGCAAAGATTCTCAGTTGCAATTGGCCACTTTGTCTGTGAGGCAACTTGGCTATCTTGATGGTTGTGCAGGCAACTAAGGTTGGCCTCCATGGGTGATAGACTTGGTGGATACTTGTCTGTGTCTGTGTGTTGTCTTGATATCCCTGGCCAGAGCCCTTCGCGCCATCGCCAAGTGTCCTTCAAGTTCAACTTGTATGGTGCAGACCCCAACAAGACAATCCATCATGGTGAGCTTTCTTGTTGCAAGGTCCATGCTCTGTTCAAGTCTGATGAGCTGAATCACGTCAAGCGCACTCACGTTGGAAGATTCACTTGCAGAAGCAATGTCGCACAGATTTTCAATGCACTCTGGATGGCTGGCAATTCATAAGTTTGCCCCCTTGGAGGATGTTCATGCATGTTACGTGAAGGGTTCTCAAAGCAGCCTATCAATGACCATTGAGGCCCGTACCCAACTTCGTCATCAGGTACTGTTTGCCTAAGTGGATACCAAGATCATGTCTGCATCAGCTTGCATGAGCTGTTGTCGCTGTGCAACATTGGCTGCCTTGCAGAACACATGATGATCGCATTAAATTGGTTAATATCATGCTCATATGAACCAATGACAAGCCAAGTACATGTTGCTGATTCTCTGTATCTCAGTTGCAAGGCATGTTGTGGCTACGGTTGCAGTACTTGCCCAACAGTGGTGAGGGCAACTTCAGCCACAAGTTATGTGCACGCACTTGTCATGTTGTGAGCAAGTACTCAAGCCACGTGCACTTTGAGCCAATGCCACGCTGTGCTGTAGCCAGCAGATTTAGAATCGGAACAAAGTCGTAATCAATCATGGCATGTTGCTTCTAGATGCACATGAACCTCTTACCAAACACTTTTGCAGGTTCGGCCAAGTTTCAAGCGTCTTGCGCTTAGTGCTGTAATGGAAGTTGCCAAGAGTGCTGCATTGCTCGCACTTGGCCGCTACATTGGGCGTAAAGGCTTTCGATGCGCGTGGGCCATAAAGCAAGACCATGCAAAGCTTTTATTGGATGAGTAAATACTTCTCTAGATTGTTCTGAGGTTCTGAGGATTGTTGAACTGCACAATAGAATTTGGCAGAGCAGAAGGGGGAAAAGGCTCATGCAAGGGCCTCAGATATTGGACTAGTTTTTTAATAATTAAATATTCTGAGGCCGAGCCGACATAAAAGCATTAAATTGATTATTATTGTCTTCCGATGTTCTTTAAAAGTATTCCATTTTTTCCCCAAAAGCTTGCTCATGCTCATGTCACCTTGCAATGGCATTCCTGCGCTTGTAAACTTGATCGAGCCATTCATTTGGACTTGATCATCAATATTGTGCATTACCTAGGGCTTTTGAAATGCTCCCCGATGGTCAATGCCGACTGGATCGGTTCGGTTTTGGGTGCTTTAGTACGGGTAAGAACCCGATCGTGCATCCTTTGCCTGTGTTCGGGCCCAAAGGGCCGCCACCTGTGCCATCTGTGACAGTTGCAATGCAATCATTTTGGACTTGTAAGACTGCTCGATCATCATTAAAGTCATTAAAACAATTCGCCAGCTGTCCGAGGTGCATTAGAAATAAGAAATAATGCAACGAGTATTTAATCGATTAAGGATCATTCATACGAGTACGGTAGTAAATTGTTGTGCACTTGTCCTCGCGTTTGTAGTTTGGAACACTTTTTTGTGATTTGCCTTGCTAAATAACATTTGTCGCTATTAATGTTGCTTGCCACCAAGCGTTCCTACACCTCTAATTGAGTCGCACAACTTGAGTGAATGCTTGAAGCTCCGTGTCTTTTACCACCCCTCGCACTGCCAGGACCCACGAGGTTTGGACCTACTTTGTGCAAATCCATAGTGTTCTGCCGACGAATGCGTCAAGGGGTTTGGATGCTCTTTTTGGCTGCAAACCTGTAAGGAAGATCTCTAGAGTGGGTCTTTGGCCTGCCGTTTGGTTGCTTTTTGCCAAAATGGCAGGATTTCGCCATTACCCCATTTAGTACTTCAAGCCGGATTCGCGTCTTGTCGCCCACTTTTTCTTTAACGATTTTTCAGAAACGAGGATGGAAGCTACGGACTCCGTGCGACTTGTATGGCTGGTTTTGAAGAGATATCTGTCCCGCTCGTACATGACAAAGGGATGTCACAACCCCACAGAGAGACTCACGACCGTGCAGAAGGCTGTGCAAACCAGTTGGTGCATGCACGGCACACCGAACTGGCACTTTTGCCCTTGAGCGCATCCAACCCGGCAGTGTACTGTCTTCGTACAAGCGTCACGCTAACGGAAAATCGCGATACGCCCTTACATAACCATTGTCTGCATGAGTCAGTATTCTTTTACAAATCATCCGAGTCGTCGCAATTGTTGTTCTAGCTCACGCAGCTTGGCATGAGATCTGGAGCAATATACGAAAGGTAAACCGCCCAGCACAGGGCTCTGTTTGCGGAAGCTGCTCAGCGTATGTACTATAGTGCATGTGTTCTACCCATGCTGAACTCAAGCACATTTCACATGAACGAACTGCACAGCAAATCTTCTGTAAGCCGCACAGCACAAGCCGGGAGCACAAGAGCTGGCAGCACCTCAGCTCAGCACAGGGTGAGCTGGCAGCACAGGGTGCAAACAGAAAGCTTCAAGCCCTGGCTTCATTGCTGGTGGTAAAGTTTTGTATGATACTGCCTAGACATGGTAGAATTGTTGTTTATTGTCTGGTAGCATTTGTAACGGCACCACGCATGCCATTCAGGAGGAGCAGTGTTGTACCGCGTAATCTTTTGGAGGTTACGCGGCCGCGAACGCGAAATTTCGCATTATACGCGTAATTCGCGGTGTACGCGAATCGAAATACTGCGTTGCTGAAAGTGAGAGTGGTGTCAATCGAATCCTCTCGATGAGGCAAACCCAGAACCGTTCTCAGAGTGCGAGCTGTAAAATCGCGCCCAGACGGCCACACAACGGCCGGATGTGCCCTAAATGATTGAAGTTCGACGGTTCGTCTTCATTTACTTACGTAAAAGATCATTATTCCTTTTAAATAATAGCTAAAAATAATATTTCGCGTTATACGCGTGATTGAAGGCCTTGCCGGGCTTGCGATACGCGTGTTGCGAAACCGCGATTACGCGATTACGCGATTACGCGCGTACCGCGGTACAGCACTGTATCAGAACGTATCAGCGTTTCCTGCCGGGTGAACATGCATTGCAAACGACCAGAGGGGAGACACATTAGGCTAATGTCATCAGCGTTGCCCTCTGGTCGGTATCAAGCCAATCACAACAAATGGTTTCGGAGCTGTTGACATGTGTTGAGATGTGCGACGGTGTTGAGCATGAGGAGATGGGCAGGGCCTGTGGTCGGTGGTGTCGTGCCACCCACAGACCAGCTCAAGACTTTGACTGAGGGTGAACGTGCTTCTGGTGCGCGTGTTGAGCCTACTGCGTGGCACGTGCATGCGCAGGCGACGCTTCCTGTGTTCGGGGAGATGAGGGCGTGCGTGCCGACACCAATGTCGTGAATGGTGGACCCAACGGACTAGCATGTCCGGGAGTAGGCGCAGCCGGTGTAGCAGGTGCGACGGTACTGGTGCAGCCAGTGCACCCGGTGATAGCCCAGGTCCAGCTGTCACGGGCAAGTCCCTGGCACCGGGGGCCGGCGCCCAGGGTGCAACTTGCACAGTGATACTGTCAGAGGAAGCTTTGGCTCACATGATCGAGCAGGTTGTCGACCGGGTTCTCACGAACCATCAAGTCACAACCTAGGTGTGTCTCCTGGCCATGACAAGCTGTCACAAACTAATTCAGTGAAGGACCATGTGCGTGAGCTAGGTACAAAGCAGCCAAATGCTTGCAGATCTAATGACTCTAGTGAGCATTGCTATGCAGGAAAGAATAGGAAGGGCTCTCCTGGGAGTGCTGGGGGCGCCCCCCCCCCTCCCCAAGAAGGGCAGTGGTGCAGGGGTTGACCCTGGCCAGGGCTCTCGTGGGGGTGGGGGTGGCAGGCCCAGAAAGGGTGGGGTATGGATTTTTGAGGAATAAGATCAGGCCACAAAGGCACACAAGGTATGCGTCTGGTGCACCCAAGAAGGCCATATGGGCCAGGACAACCTCAATGAAAAGACTGCCCACCCGTCTTCTATTGGCAGAGGCTAGTGAAGGGGGACCTACCTCTTGCGTCTAGACGTGACAGTGTGACATGCACTTTGAGTTTAGATGATGTGCAGAGAACTAGTGACAGAATGGTTGTCAAGGCGATTTTTTTATTTATTGTGAGACCTTGACAAGCAAGACAGTATACTGTATACGCATGTTGTTTCAATGAAGGTGTAAATTCACACTGTCCTGTGTTTTATTCTCCTGCCAAGTCTTTTTTGTCTGGTGATGTCTGTGGTGAGCATTTGTGGCTTTGTCCTCCAGTTGTGAGGGTGGAGCGTTTTGTGAAGCACTATCTGAAGTGCAAGTCTCGGTCTCCTCATAACGCTTCTGCATGCATTGCTGTCCCTGCCTCTCACAGTGCAAAGTGGCGCAGGTTGCTGCCAGACATGCAGTTGTTGAAGCAGTGTGCTGAAGGTTCTATATTGTTTACAGAGGCTGGTCATGGTAGTAGTCAAGTGCTGAGGCCTTCGCCCTGGGATTACAAAGTGTACTATGACCCCCCTGTTACTCGGCCTGTTCAGCTTGCTTCCCCGCCAGCGATGTCTTTGCATGCCACTTGAGATGCAGGACAGTTGCTGATGTCATTTCCTGGTGTGGTTTCTGACCAGCCTGCATGTGTTGTAGCTGCAGAGTCAGCTACTCATGCATTCATTGACCATGCTTTTGTGTTGAAGCAGGGCTTGCGTGAGTGTGGAGCCTCTGGGTCTGCGAGTGTACCTGGCCAGAAGAGTGCAGCTGGCCAGAAGAGTGTACCTGTCTCAAGCGGCAGTGCGGCAGAGGGGCAAGTGCTAGGCTTTGATTCAGCTGATCAAGATGTACCTTGTTCACATGCCTACTCCTACTCTGCATGTAGTCTTGGGTCAGAGTGTTGGGTCACGGAATGCTGTGATACCCCTGTGTTACCGCCACAACTTGCCTTGCCATTTCGTTCATTCACCTTAATGCAATTTTAGGAGGCAATTCAGGAGAGAGGCGCTAAATATCTTGTAGTCAATGTCATGACTGCAGATGAGTGTGTTGCTGAGGCTACAGAAGAGGGTGAAGTCCCTGGGCCAAATTGCAGCAAGCGCTTCAAGACTGTCCTTCATCCTGTTGTGGCGATATTGTTTCCTTATGTGTTTGCAGAGTTAACCCCCTGGGCTACCGCCCAATCGTGGTGTTGGCATAATTATCAATACTGGTGACTCATCCCCTGTGTCTAAGCCTATGTACAGGTTGTCCCTCAAGGCGAAGGCAGAGGTGAAGCGACAGCTGGCTGACCCAGTGGATAAGGGTTTTGTCTGGCCTAGCCACTCTGCCTGGGGCGCCCCTGTCATCTCTGTGGCGAAGAAGAATGGGGGACTGCAAATGTGTGTAGATGACCGCGCTCTCAACCAAGTCACTGTGAACCATTGATGACTTGCTTGATAGGCTGCAGGGAGCTTCTGCCGTCTGGCTACCATCAAGTGCGCATAGCTGATGAGGGCGTGCCAAAAACAGCATTTCAACCGCATTAGGGCTTGTTTGAGTTCAGAGTCCTGAGTTTTGGCTTGACTCATGCACTGGCAGTGTTTCAGCGCATAATGAACACAGTGCTTGCTGACTTGCCATTTGTGCTGGTGAATCTGGATGACGTTTTGGTCTTCAGTAAATCAGCTGATTAGCATGCTGAGTATCTGAAGCAAGCGTTAGCTCAATTGCGCAAGCATAAGCTGTATGCTAACATGTTCAAGTGTTCCTTTTGCAGGGACTGTGTGGAACTGTTGGGTCATGTCGTGTCTGCAGAAGGTGTTCAAGTTGACCCCAAGAAGGTCCGGTGATCCGGGATTGGCCGCCACTGAGGGATGTGCATGCTGTGCAACAGAATCTGGGGCTTGGTAACTACTTCAACAGTTACATTCAGGGCTATGCTAAGCTTGTTGCACCATTGAGGAAGCTGACTAAGAAGTCAATGCCTTGTGTTTGAGGGTGCAGCAGTGCAAGCCTTTCAGAATTTGAGGTACAGCCTTAGTCATGCACCTGTGCTTGCATCACCTAATTCTGATCTGCCCTTTGAAGTTGTGGTTTGGTTGTGGTGCTGTGGTGCTGCAGAATCAGAGGCTGGTGGCCTTCCACAGCTACAAGTTCAACTTTGCAGACAGGAGCTATGGCGGTGGTGAGCAGCTGCAACAAGTGCTGGCTGTGATTAGTGCGCTGCAGCAATGGCGGTGCCACCTGGAGGCTGCCAAGGAGGTGGTGCTTACTGACCATGAGTCAAATACCTACCTGGTCGTTAGCCCTCTGTGCAGCTCAGTAGGATGCAAGTGCGTTGGCAGGAGTTTCTGTTTCGCTTTGACTTCAAGTGGGAGTATCACAAGGGCTCTGCCAATGTAGCTGATCCCATCGGTCGCTGCTCCTCGTTAATTTGCTCACTTTGGTGAGCATGCTTGCTGAGGGGGCTCCTGCTGAGGATGATAGTGTGCCCGGTGGTCTGCTACAGCAGATAAGTAACAGGTATGCTAGTGACAAGTGGTTTGCTGATGAGAAAAACACTGCTGCATGGTGTCTGGTGCAGAGGCAGTCAAAGTGTAGTGGCTGATGCTGCATCAGTGATGCAGAGGATCTGCGTCAGAACTGTCTGTCTGTGCATCATGACACCCTGTTTGCTGGTCATTTGGGGCGTGATTGCACTGTGCAGTTATTGTTGCAAGCCTATTGGTTGCCTGGTCTTGAGCGTGATGTGCGGCAGTATGTGTCAACTTGTGATCACTGCCAGCGCAATATGGCATCTAAAGAGCAGCCTGCAGGTCTGTTGCAACCATTGCCTGTGCATGGGTTCAGGTGGCAGTGGGCGACTGTGCATTGTCAGAATTGCCTGAGACCAAGGCTGGTCAAACAGCTATTGTGGTGTTTGTCGACCAGCTGAGCAAGATGGTGCATTTTGCTCCTTGCTGGAATGACACGGCTGCTGAGGGGGTTGCTCAGATCCTTGTGAGAGAGATATTCAGGCTGCACGGGATCCCCAAGTTCCTGGTGTCTGACAGAGATAAGCTCCTCACCTCTTAAGTTCTTTGCTCAAGTCTGTGAGTTGCTTGGCATTGATCAGCGTACGTCCACTGCATCGCACCCACAGACAGACAGACAGACAGACAGACAGACAGACAGACAGACAGACAGACAGACAGACAGACAGACAGACAGACAGACAGACAGAGCGTGCTAACCGAACATTGGAGGATATACTGCGGCGTGTCTTGAACCCTGCCCAGAATGCCTGGGGTGTCAAGCTGCCTTGCTGTGAACAATGCTTGGAATAGGGGTACTGGTAGCACATGGGTCTTCTTGAAGCATGGTGACCCTCCCTGAAGCCCATGCCCTGTGCATGAGCATGAGCATGTTGTCCATCCTTTGCCTGCTGCCAACTCGTCTGTTGGGAGGGTGAGTGCTGCTGTGAGCAGTGCACATGACTCCTTGCTGAATGCACAGCGACGCATGAGTAAGGATGCTGATCAGGCTATGTGTCATGAGCAGTTGACTGTTGCCGAGTGTGTGTTGCTGTCAACCAAGTTTCTGAGGTTGTCCCATGTGGGCAGGAAAAAGCTGCTGAACAAGTATCTGGGACCATTTGAGATCCTGTCAAGGAAATGCTGTGGCATAGGAGTTAGGCTTGCCTGCATCAATGAGTAGGATGTTCAATGTGTGTCACGTGTCCTTGCTTAAGCGGTATGAGGATGGGAACAGAGGATCTGCTGCACCTCCTGCTGTGTTAGATGATGGTGAAGTGGAGTGTGAGATTGACAAGCTTCTTGCACACCGTGACACCAAGACTGGTTGTAGGTCATACTTTGTGCAATGGAATGGCCTGCCTCCAGAGGAAAATGAATGGCTGACTGCTAGCAAACTGAAGAATGGTACTGATATCGTGCAGGGTTACCTTGATGAGCTGAGCAACAGAGGCATGCAAGCTGCCAGAGTTGGCATGCCTGTCAGTGCTGCAAGTCAAGGTGATAATGCAGTGAATGAGTGACAGTGGCAATACAGGATGCAGTTGCTGCAAAACCAAAGCGTGACAGAGGCCATCCAAGAAAGACTGGCATCACTAAGCCTGCTCAGAAACGGGCCCAGGAAGCAGCAGTAGTGGTGTGCAGTGTCTGCTGTTAGCAGTGTCTAGCGGTGGCCACAGCTGGTCTGCCTGATTGTATGTGAAGAGGTCTGTGTGCATGCCTTTGTACTGAGAGGGTGGTTGAGCAATGATGTTTCAACTGACTTCATTTGATGAATGAATTAGAATGCCTGTGATAGGTATGTACGCCGGCGCCATTGTGTTTGTGTTTCTTTCTTTTGTGTATGTGGTGGGACAGTACCATGTTGGTGGTGCGTCTCAGCAGTGTTATTCATCTGTGATGGCAGGATTGGCTTTTGTTGTGTGAATGTGGTGTTCTTGGTCACATACTCCTATGAGTTCATCAACGTTGCTGCTTAAAAGCGAGGGGGAGTGCAGCAGGGCACGTGCTCTGACTGATAGCTAGGGCTCATCAGGGTTTCCTGTCGGGTGAGTATGCTTTGCAAACGACCAGAGAGGAGACACATTATCGTTGCGCTCTGGCTGGTGCCTTACAGCATCAAGCCGATACCTTTGTAATTACGTTGCTAGCTTAGCTCTCCCTACAACATGTTCCCTACAGCTGGACTCTGCCACCTAAAATGTAATGCAAGACAGTGAGCAACTCCCACTGAAATAAAAGTTAATTTTATCATGAACTGCAAGGATGCCAATAAATCTCACTTAGTGGTTGTGATGGTTTCAACAAGCTCTTAAGAGTAGCCATCAATGACACTAATGTTCTGGTAATCACACTGATTAGAATGCGGGCTCAGCCAACAGGCTCCTAGGCATTTGTTGGGGCTGGTCAACAGACGCAGACAATGCAGTCATATGGCTGCCACAAAACACAGATTGGAAAGCGCACAGACAACATGTCAGACAAGGCACACATCATCAAATCTGTCAAACTAGCTTCATCCTGATGAACTTGGCTAAAAGGTGGCCTAGGTGAACAAGCCTCTGCAGCAGCTGTGCAGTGGTATGCAGCAAGCAAATTCATACAAGACAGGTGCAACCCACCCATGGCATAAAATGATGAAATGACAGGCATGTGGCTGTGTGCTCATCAGCAGCCTATCAGATATTGCTGGAACACTCATATAGACACTGCACAACAGATAACTCTCTCCTAGTCATCCTTGTGGAAGATGCTAGAGACCAGCTGTCAACAACCACAACTGTATGATACAAACTCTTGAAGCCACAGTGACTGTCTGCTGTGAGCACACATCAACCTGATGCGAGTAAGAACGCATCAACGGGTCAGGCCCTTAGACCAAGTGATCAGTTCTCTTTCGTCCCAGGCAAAGGGAGATGCAACAAAGGCAGGGCTCTGAAAGAACTCAGCGCCTACCGTGACACAATGCTCTTCCACCTCTGCTTGCAACTCACTGCACAAGCAATGGCTTGGTAAAATACAAAATATACACATTTAGCATGATCATCAGGTCATGCAACACATCAGCTAAATTCAGATTGTACCTGCACTTCATGGACATGGCGCCATGTGGTTCAATCTCAGGCAGCCCACTTTCAAGCCTGCTGCTGGCCTCCTGCAATAGATAGGATAGGTGCATTGGTGCTCAAGCTGCCCTGCAACTGTGAAGCTGGTTGTTGCATGCAATGATTTGCCCTTCGATGTACTGAAGTCACACACCGAAACACGAGAAGACATCTGAGGGGTAGTGGCAGTAACAAGTGGGATTAAAAATGGAAAGCAGCTTCAATTCAGGCAAAGTGACAGAAGCTGCGTCATCAGCTTTCAGTATCATACCTGTAGCTTGTGCAAGATCAGTGCATTGTAGTCTGGACCAGGGTGCAAGAAGTGGACAAACTGCCTCCTTAGGTCCTTCTGGTACGTGATATTCTGACAGCTTACAAAGCTTTCCAACACAAGACTGCACGAGCATGACAGAGTGGATATTCACATACATACAGATGACTTAACACATGATAGCGCAAGACAAGTTGTGTGCCATCAGCACACGTTATTTTCAAGGCTGTCCCGTACAGCTTCTTCCCACATACTGGGCTAGATTCTCATGCATCAGCTGTAGCAGAGCACCTAAGTGTTGAAGCCCAATAGCAACACGAGTTGATTGAAAGCTCTGCGCAGAGACACCCTACCCCAAGCCGTTGAGTGCGCTGCAGGGCGTGATGCATTCTAGCAGCGGCAACAAGTAGACACAAAGCTTGCGTAGTGTCAAATGCTGTCAGTAGGGTCGGTCCACAGGCAAATTAGCATGACTGTACCCAACAGTTCGTTCAGCTAGGATGCATGCTCACCTAATGGCCATGTCACAGTCCTTCTCATCAGCATACTCCCTCAAACGCATCTTGGCGCTTGCTTCTGTGATGCGGATCATTGCATCCAAACTTCTGGGCGCAAATGGCACAGCACTGCTGTTCTTGCCTGCATCTCTCGCCAACTCATATGCCTGCAAGCGTACTTACATGGTCTTTGTCTGCACAACCATAGTGGGCAAGCACACAGACCCAAACTAGTATCCTACACAGTACTGAGAGGCTCACATGACTCATATGCAGTTGGATGATCAGCAGTTCTCATGTGGAAGTGTAGCTGACAGGACACAAGAGCCAAAGCAAAATTCAACCCAACAAACTTGTAAAAAGTTGCAGCATTTACTTGACTCATACACATCCAGATGCCAATGCATCTTGGGAAGTCATCCCAGTCTGCATTGTGCACTCAAGCAGTGCTGCATCTTGCCGGTCAAGCTCAGTTGCACTATATAAGGCTTACCTTCCTAAGTTTGAGTGACTCTTCAGCTCTCAGCTGTGGGTGAACATTCGCTTTTGCATAGGCAATGTACTTACGCAGCATCTCCTGAGGCATTATGTTCAGGTCCTGCTGCTCGCTGTTGTCCGCACCTTGGGACTGCAAAACTCAAGTGTAGTCAAGCACTATGCATGTTGCTGCCTGTGCAACATTAGATGCAAGGTTGAGGTTGCACATGCTCCTCATGGTTAAACATGCTACTGAAAGTGGCAATAAGCGAGAGCATGCTGCTGCAGCATCTGCTTGTTATGAGCAAGCATGGGTGTCACAAATGCAAATGAGTTTTTGACCACAAAGCAGCATGTTTTGCTGCAAGTCTATGACTATGATTTGGATGGAATCCCTCCCTGGCAGCTCTACAAAGAAAGTGCATTCTCATGCAAGTTACCACTATAACAAGCCAACATGCTAGCAGACATCAGTCAAGAGCCTTACATAGTCAGGATGGCTACGCACGTGAACGTCAACCACATGGTCAGCAAGTTTCTTGTCTGCAACAGGATCTGGCTTGTCCAGCACAACTACAATTACGTCAAACCTGCACATCCAAATGCAGATGTACTTGTCCAGCCCGTGTCAAAGAATGAGCCCTTGTGAGCTGACAAATTGCAGCAAAAGGTATGAGTGGTAATTTGCAATGGGTTAGTTGTGTGCAACTTGTCATCTCAAATGTGGCAACCAAGTTCTGTCCATGTGATACATGATAAGGACTGTTTCCATCACGGGTAAGGAGGCTCATGAAGGAGGTTCATACCTACTGAGTATAGAGTCAGTCAAGTTCACGTTCTCCTTGAGGGTGCGTGTACGGACATAGCGGCCACCCACAGGGTTGGCAGCCGCCACCACTGTACATCTTGCTTTCAAGGTTACATTGAGTCCAGCCTTGCTGACTGACACCGTCTGCTGCTCCATTGGCTGCAGGTACAACACAGTTTATATATTGCTAGCACATTGTATTGTGACTTCCAAGATGACCAAAGACAAGTCAAGGTGGATGCCAGGCGTCTATCATGAGAACTTCTGCAAAGTAGCCAGCTTTGAGGCAGTTGGTGGACATGCATTGCACATGTGATTTTACCTCATGAATGCCTTTACGGTCCTGGTCTGACATCTTGTCAAACTCATCAATGAGGCACAGCCCTTGGTCAGCAACAACCATTGCGCCGCCTTGCAGGGTCCACTCCTTTGTCACGCTGTCTTGCTGGACACAGGCTGTCAAACCCACACTAGAAGCACCTTGTCCTGCACCCAATTTGGACGAGTATGAGCAGGCAATAGGCAGAGTGTTGCCTTGAACATACACGCTTAAGCTGCGACACCCAATGTTGTTTTTGAACGCTTGGTGAGATCAACAACGGTTGAGTGATCAACCTGCAACACAAGTATTGCAGGAGCCAACAACATTCATAGCTATGTCCTGTGACGGCAGGTGATGCACCCAAAATAGTCAATTTGTAAGTGTCTACATGAAGACTCCGCTTGTGTCACTCACCTGTCACATATACATGCCTCGCTGTCACTTTTTGTGCATACTTGAGGAACTGTGACTTTGCTGTCCCAGGATCCCCCATGAGCAACATATGGATGTCACCCCGTATGCGGTGCTTGCCATCCACCTTCTTTGGCTCCCCTCCAAACAGTGCTGCTGCCATGCCTTTTTTGATCAGTGGATGACCATAGATGGAAGGCGCAATGGACTTCACAATCCTGTCAACTGCAGACACACAAGGATGGTGGAAAACATGCCAGACCTAGTGACATTGCAAGCAGCTTTTGCAATGAAGCTCTGCAAATGCTATGCATTCTTTTTTGCTCTTTGCGGTCCCAATAGTTGACCCCACATGCTGTGTAGTCTGTCGTTCACAACAACATGTAATCAACGTGCATATTGTGCATAGTATCCTCAACCTTATACTTGTCAGTAACGGGTCATTGGTTGATAAACGTATTACAAACAACTGTGTTCAATGACTAAGTGTTTATCCAGCAATCCTCATGCTTGCACTAGATTGCACAAAAGGTTGCTCACTGCAGAACTGCTTCAGCAAGGTGGCAAGTATTACGTCGAGGGGTGTCTGGGCATTGTTAGTACTTCTCATGTGCATTTGAAAGTCATGCCAGGTACTGCAAATGCTGCTTAATGAGTCACTTTCAAACATGGAAGCAATTGCATTCAAAAGCCAAAGCAATCATCATGGGCAGTATGCTGACCTATGTCTGGACTTGCACCCAGGCTGTGGATCTCAGCCTTGTCAGCTTCAGTCAAGAAGTAGCTGCTGCTCGTGTCTTGAGTCTTGGCAATATGCACAGCCTCCACACTGCGGTAGAACTGCAATGAATGCACGTCTGGGCCATGCTTGTACATGTATCCAGGAATCCCTGCATGAAAAGTGCTTACTGAACATTGTGGAACAACAAGACATGCTGGAAGACTGACACAGTTGTGACCGCATTGGATGCTGGTGTGGGTGCTGAATCAAGAGCTGAGCGCTCCCACAGGCTCAAACGTGTGTAAGCACCAGCGCCGCAGCAAATGCATCTGCACTTACCAGTGACTATGACATTTTCTCCTGGTCTTACTGAGTTGACCAGGTCATCCTGCACAATGACTGCTATCTGCCGTGCTTGACGCCCAGCTTCCAGACTGCTTGAGTTCTCTTGGACCCTTACGACCTGGCTGTTCTCGAAGACTGTCTGGCATTGATCAAGCTGCATCCCAAACAAAACATAGTCAGGCATCACATGCATATTGTACGTGAAGAAACCTTTCCACACAAAGTTGCCACGAAAGAAATGCCAGTCATTTCTTGGTTGCTACAGCAGTCTGTCATGCATACTTGGTATGCAGAGAGGCAGGGATCTCCTCAAGCATGAGTGGTTACAACAAATTTAGTTTAATAAATGTTACATTGGGCTGCCAGTGTCAGCTGGACGAGAACAAAGTTCATGCACACCAATGCAAGATGGCTTGATACAAGAGCAGGCAAAAATACCTCAAAAGGGCCTCTCCTCTGACACTGCGGGCACTGCCTAGACTTGCTAGGTCCATCAGCTGCTTGCACAACGGGGTCCAAGGAAAACTCGCAAGTCGAGCATGTCTCATAGAGCACTTGGAGGTTATGCACCTGCTTCTCCCGCTTAGTCACAGTTCCCTCAAACTTGAGCAAAGTGTTGCTGTGTCCAATCCTGCAAACATGTTGTGACACAATCACAGATGCAACAATATTGAATGCTGGCAGCTTTTGCTCCCATTTACGCAGCAAAAAGCTGAACAAAGGCTGTGTTGCCATGCACTCTTCACTAGCTGTGCAAGGTATTGGCATCTTTTTTTATGACATGTTCATTGCACACTTTTTGTGAGCAGCTTACCTGAGGTCAGAGATTCTGAGAAGGCTGCCAAGAGCCTCAAAGCGCACAAAGATCTTGCTGTGTGTATCAGCATACATGGTATAACGCCGCAGCACAGCTTCTTTGGCAGCTTGGTTCAGAGCTGGAAATACTACCCTTGGACAAACACGTACAAACTCACATATGTGTTGTAAGCTGGGGTCTGCCAACATCTCTCTCAGATCTACTTGCAAGCTCTGCTGTTGATCTGCATCAAGATCACCATTATCAGCTGTACTTGTTGACACGTGTACTGTTTGCTATTGCAACTTCTGCTGTAAAAATATGCCTTGATGTTTCACAATCTGTGCTTCATGTAATAGTGAGGAAGCTGTTTGTATAAATTAAAACAAGGCAGTACCTATGCACATGTTGCGGATACGCTCCTCATATAGCAATGTGTTGTGAGAATCCCGCTTCTGCAACAAGTGTGTTCGAAACAAGCGCGTGACATGGTCCAGAACTTCTTTTTGGTTCAACTCCCTTGCAAAAGGGCTTCTGAGCTGCCCAAACACCGCATCCAGTGTAGCCTGCATCATCACGTGTGTCAGGTATTGTGACAGTACTTTTGTCCACTCTGTAACGATTAGCATCATGCCACACGTTCAAGACTAGCATGGGTGCAAGGCATATACCAACTCATCTCCGTCTCTTGTTCTGGACTTGGCCGCTTCGCGGGCCCGTGCACGTCTACTCCCTCCGGCCCGCTTCAAACCAGCGATCTCGGCCTCAGACACATCTCTTGCGTCCTCAAGGTCGCCTTCGGACTCGTCTTCGGCAGATTGAGACGATCTCTCTCTGCAGTAAAACGACAGGTTTTCGCGAAGAGGTTGAGATGCATGCTTGACGCTTCAACGCAGCAAGCGTGTGGAAAACATTACTCTGGTGTGTATTCGTACGAATCATCGTCGTCATCAATGTCATCGTCCTCAACTTCAGGGTCATCGTGCAAGCTCCCAGAACCGTCGTGCAAGCTCTTGTCATCACCGCTCTGCAGTTGATAGAACCTGTGAATTCAGAATGGAGATGGCAACGATCGTGTGGTATTGCAGCTCAAGCTCACCAAGGCGCTCATAAGGCGATCAAGCGTGCCGCCTTCTGTAATCTTGAGGGAGCGCTGACACCACAATAATACCACGCAACAGTACAAGCTTGAGCTGCAGCTGTGTAATGACGCATCTTGACGCTGTCCCGATGTGACAGGAGATAGTGCTATAATCAGCGGCGCAACGATCTGCTGTTCAACACTTTGACTGTGACTTATCAGGTCACGAAGAAGAAGAAGAAGAAGACTACAAGCAGATTACGTGCAAATACAACCTATAAGTCACAAGAGCGATGACGCCGCAAGCGGCATACAGCGCCAACAGAGGCGACAAAGTGCTTCATTCAGATCAGATCCTAGACTACACGAAGCCACAGCTTCTTGCAGTTTGGAAAGAGCTCAATCCT
>JAABUK010003520.1_pt1 | contig 26445 bp, 22 predicted proteins | sample 5559141 | NCBI WGS metagenome assembly JAABUK01 (sample SAMN10711869, study PRJNA513367) | rock metagenome | isolation source: Antarctica rocks | place: Antarctica: Victoria Land, Pudding Butte nord | collected 2016-01-03 | reverse complement strand
TCTCGCCGCGCCGCTTCATGTGCATCCACTGGATGAGGTGCCTCCAGAACCGTGTAATGCTGATTCTTCACCCAAGTACTTGCAAGTGAAGCCCGCGAGTGATTCCAACGCGGTGCCAGAAAGGCCCCTTTTCGGTACTCATCCCACCTTCCTCTTCCAGAGCCTCTTCTTCAGCTCTTTACTGTCTCACAACTCAATCCGAAAACAAGGTGCCGCAACTTGTTCTTCGCGATGGGAAGGGGAACACTGCGGGCCATGCTGATCGGATACGCGCGGGTCTCGACCGTGGAGCAGAACCTGGATCTGCAAGAAGATGCGCTCAAGAAGGCGGGTTGCGATGAGATCTACACCGACACCATCTCGGGGGCTACGGCACAGCGGCCCGGCCTGGACGAGTGCCTCAAGTACTTGAGGCCGGGCGACACGCTGGTGGTGTGGAAGCTCGACCGGCTGGGGCGCAGCCTCAAGCACCTCATCGAGACGGTGCAAGTACTTGAGGGGAGAGAGATCGGTTTCCGGAGCGTGCAGGAGAGCATCGACACCATGACGCCGGGCGGCAAGCTGGTCTTCCACGTCTTCGGAGCGCTGGCCGAGTTCGAGCGCGACTTGATCCGCGAGAGGACGAACGCTGGGCTGGCCGCAGCTCGGGCCAGGGGGAGGAAGGGCGGGAGGCCGGCGCTGCTGGACGAGAAGAAGCGGGCAGTGGCGCTCGCGTTGCACGCTGATCCTACAGTCTCGATTACCGACATCTGCAAGACGCTGGGGATCTCCCGCACCACCTTCTACCGCTCCCTGGGCAAGGAGGCCAAGAGGGGACGCTAAGCAGACGCATGCCACGCAGCCCAGCACCCTTAAGCCTGCCTATACACTGGAGCCGATGCTTGTTCATGGTCATGTGCGAGTAGTTGCTGGCAGGATCTACTCCAACTAACCTCAAGGATATACGCCAACTCCACTAGGTTTTCCTGCTACAGCAGACAAAAGCCGAGGTCAAAGTACTTGGCCGACTCAGGAGCAGCAAGAGCAGAAGGACGTGACGCTACGGAACCGCAGAACCAACGCGAGACAGCACAGGCCGCGCGAGAGATGCTGGGCCACTGCCTGCGCGGGGTGGCTGCAGCTACGCGCTACCTCGACCTGGTGCAGAAGACGGGCAGTGCCGCTGAATTCTTGGAAGCTCTGGAATTGTGGGAACAAAGCGTGAAGCAGGCGCAAGTACTTGCGAGGGCCTGCTGGACGATGGGGTCGAGCCGTGGCTGCAGGGCTGAGAAGAGGTAAAGGGATCTTGAACGGGGGGCCTGTTGACAGTTGTCCGCATCACGATCAAGAAGCACCTGGCGTCCGAGGCCTTCTCCTACGGCCAGTCGGCTGCTGGGGCGTTCTCCAGCGAGTACCTGGTGCGGACGAGCGCCCCGTTCCCCAGCTCTCAGCTCGGGGAGTGCGCGCGGCTCATCGCCCTGGCCGAGAGCCGCCTGTATCCTGCGTGCGTGTTCTTCGAGGGCGCCATCGTGAAGCTGGCCACTCCGGGCGCGAGCGCCGGGGATCTGCGCGGCCAGTACTCGCAGTTCGACCTGGCCGAGCTGCCTATGGTGAAGATGAGGGGCCAGTTGGAGATGGGAGAGGATCAGGTGCTGGCCTTCCCTCCCGTCACGGCTGTCTACATCCGCCACGCGCAGCATGGACGCAACGGGCGGTTGCTCATGCCCCACTCCCTCACCACAGCCGAGTGGAACCTCTACACCCAAAAGCAGGTGATGCCCCCTCGCTTCCACAGGCTCAACGGCTCTGAGCCGACGCCCTTCAGCGATGATCTCATCGAGGCCATCCAGGGTGTCAACGGCACCCATGTGATGCCAAGAGCCGAGGGTGACACCGAGGGGTCGCTGCGCGCGATCAGGAACTTTTTCTTCATCGGCTTCGATGTGGCTCCACTCAGAAAGCGCAAGAAGAAGTCGAGCACGTCCTCTGCACGCTCGGCCACGCGCAAAGGCTCCACCTCGACCCAGAGCAAGGCGATCGTTAAGGGAGTGGTGTACCTGCTGCGGGCGGGAGCGTTCTTCAAGATCGGCAAGAGTATCGACCTCGACAAGCGCCTGGGCCAGATCAAGCTGCAGCTTCCTTACCCTGTGGAAGTGGTGCACGTCATCCAGGCCGCCCACCCCTTGGAGGCCGAGGCCCAGTGGCACCGCCGCTTCGCCGCTCTGCGACGCAACGGAGAGTGGTTCGAGCTGAGCGAGGCCGAGGTCGATGAGTTCAAGGGCGTGTCCGAAATGTGATTCCTCCCAGGCACACGCGCCACCTGCAACTCGTCCTGCAGAATGGCACCCACGCTCAAGCTCTGGAAGTTCTCGGGAAGCCCTGGGTTTGTGGGACAAGTACTTACAAAGGCCTCTTCGATGGCGAGGTCGAGGTGTGGCTAAGGGGAAAGGCGAGTGTGGCCCAGGCGGGCTGGGCTGAGATTGAGGAGGCTTATGAGCTTGACGATTGAACTGGCTCCTATGGAGGAGCAGCACCTGGCGGAGCAGGCGGCCCGGCAGGGCGTGCCCGTCACCGACTACGTGCGCAGCCTGATCTGGAGCAACATAGAAAGCGCCACGCGCGAGGCCAAGGCCCGGCACGCCCAGAGCGTGCTGAGGAGCTGGATCGACGAGGCCCAAGTTGGCAGCTCCGATGAGCAAGCGCAGCGCGAGGCGCAGCAGTGGGAGGAGGCCGCCCGCTCGGTGGACGAGGATCGCCTCTCCTACCGCCGTCGCTTCCCGAACCTCATGCCTGACGCTGGGCCGGGCACCTCGCCATGAGCGAGGCGCCCAAGCTGAAACTGATCGCGTTGGACACGGGGCCTCTGGGCCTGGTGACTCACCCTCGCCCGCGTCCCTTGAGCGAGGCCGCCCAATGCCTGGAGCGCGTGCTGGAGTGGGTCGCCGCGGGCGTCCGCGTCCTGGTGCCCGCCGTGGCCGACTACGAGCTGAGGCGCGAGTACCTACTCCGCAACGCCGAGGCGTCTTTGAAGCGCCTGGACGAGCTGCCCGAAATCCTGGACTACGTGCCCATCAGCGACGCGGCCCTGCGACGCGCCGCCGTGCTGTGGGCCAGGACACGCCAGGCCGGGCGCCCCACCGCTGATCCCAAGGCGCTGGACGCCGACTGCATCATCGCCTCGCAGGTGCGCCTGGAGGCCGAGGCGCTGGGGCTGAGCGAGGACGAGTGGATCATCGCCACCGTGGACCTGGGCGACTTGCCCCAGCTGGCTCCTGCCGCGAGGTGGCGCGACATCACCTTGCAAGAAAGCACTTGACTTGCTTCGCCTGATTAATCTACAATTACGACCCTTCAGTAGAGCATCGGCTGGTTTGGAGGGTACAAGAGGCGCCGGGCCGGGTACAAGAGGATGCTCATGGGATTTCTACCTCAAATCCAGAAGGCTGCCTTCTGGCCCGGCCCATCTTGCCTGGGCTCAAGTACTTGAGCCCGCGACGGCTTCAAGTGCTTTCCATGGCTATGGGCTGCGCGAAGGGCTCCATCTCGGTGAGCGGACGCCCGAAGGCGATCTTGGGGTAAGCGTTGGCGTAGGTGTCGACCATGACCTGCAAGAGCGCGGGCTGCGAGGGATCGCGCCACAGCCATTCCAAAGCGGACTCGACATCTTGAGGCTCCTGGACGCTGCGGCCTGCAATGCCATACGCCTGCGCCACGGTCTCGAAGTCGGGCGCATCGTAGCCCCACAGCGTGGACTGGTAGCGCGATTCGAAGTACGATTCCTGGAACTGGCGCACCATGCCGTGGCAGTTGTTGTTGATGATCACGATCTTGATCGGCCAGCTGTTGCGCGCCACGGTCTGCAGTTCCTGGATGTTGCTCTGGAAGCCGCCGTCTCCGGCGATCACGATCGTGGCTCTGGGAGCCAGCACAGCCGCGCAGCCCAGAGCCGCGGGCAGCCCGAAGCCCATCGAGCCCATGCCGCCCGAGGTCAGGAATCGCTGCCCTGGCTGCATCTCGATTGACTGCGCGGCCCACATCTGGTGCTGGCCCACGTCCGTCACGTAAGCCGCCGCCGCTTTGGAGTGCTGCGACAACTGGTGCATAAACACGTTGGGGTTGATGCCCGGCGTGCCTTCGAGCTCGCGGGTGTCGGGGAACTCCAGGCGCGAATCCTCGATTTCTTGCATCCACTTGGAGCGCACAGGGAATTCCTGCTGCCTGGCCAGGCGCAGCGCCTGCTCCAGAAACGGCTTCAGGTGAGCCTGCAGCGTGGTGCAGCCTGTAACGCGGTTGTTCATCTCGCCGGGCTCCACATCGACGTGGAAGATCGCACGCTCGCCCTTGAAGGCGTCCACGTCGGCTCCTGTTTGCCGCACGTCCAGGCGCGAGCCCAGAACCAGCAGGAAGTCACTGTTGCCTATGGCCTTGTTGGTCCAGCGGTTGCCGTAGGAACCCAGCCAGCCCGCGCGCAGAGGCTCGTTATAAGGCACCACTTCAAACGCCATCAAGGAAGAGACGATGGGCACGCCCAGCGCGCGCGCCAGAGACAGCAGCAAGTCGGGCACGCGAGCCGAGACAATGCCGCCGCCAATCAAGATCAGGGGCCGCTTCGACTGGCGCAGCGACTGCACCATCTGCTCCCAGAACTCGCGCGTGGCTTGCGGGTCGTCGCCGCTCAAGCCGCTGATCGCGTGGCCATTGGAACCACTGGCCTGCCCGTCAAGTACTTGGGCCATCTCGGGCACGTCGATGTCGGTGCGCTGCACGTCCATCGGGATGTCGAGCAGAACCGGGCCGGGGCGACCTTGGACGGCCAGATCGAAGGCGCGGCGCAGCATCATGGGCACCTGGTCGGGCTCGTTGAGCAGCCAGGCGGCCTTGGTGATGGGGCGTGACATGGCCACGATGTCGGTTTCCTGGAAGCCCAGCTGCCGGATCTCGCGCTCGCCCTTCTGCTCGGCTCGGTTGACCTGGCCTGTGATGAAGACGCTGGGCGAGGAGTCGAAGAAGCAGCTCGCCATGCCCGTCAACAGGTTGGTGGCGCCAGGTCCCGAGGTAGCCATCGCCACGCCGGGGATGCCTGTGATGCGGCCCACGGCGTCGGCGGCAAAGGCAGCGGACTGCTCGTGGTGCACGGAGACGAGGGGCGTCTTTCCGTGCTGGTGGATCGAGTCGAGCAGGTGAGTGATCATGCCGCCCGACATCTCGAACACGCAGGGCACGCCTTCATGGGCCAAGAACTGCGCGATGTAATTGGTGATCTTCATGGGTCACGGTGGGTCACGGTTCAGCTTAGCTGCCTGCTCATGCTCTTCGCCAAACAGCTGCAAAGCCTCAAGTATCTCATCAACCGTCGATGCTTGTGGGTTTTGCGGCTCCCCTCTAAACTCACGAGCGCACAACGCGCTTGTAAGTCGCGCGTGGCTCCCGTTGCCCTTCCGCTTTTTCACTACCTCAACTACAGGCAACGGAGCGGTGTGGTGAACGCGATCCCTTAATCATGCAGATTCCCAAGCGTCTTACGCCGCAGCGAGTGGCAAGCGCCCTCGCGTGGCGAGCCCCTTTGGCCCGCTACAACCTCCGGCTTGCAGCGAGGTGGCAGGGGCAGAAGCCCGCTGTTTACCTGCACCTCTTCATGGCGAGCCCGATCTGGGACACCTACAAGACGCACCCCGCCCTGCGTTACGCGCCCTTCCCGATCGCCGAAGTGTGCCACTGGGTCACGGATGTCGAGCTGCCCTGGCGGTTGCCGAGCCTGCGCGCCAAGAGCCACGTCAACGAGATCGAGCACGTGCAGATTCTGCCCGACAGGCTCGCGCCACACCCTAACAATCGCCCGATGTGGAACTGGCACCGCGTCATCGATGAGCGCGATTTGTCGAACCGCTTCGTTGCGCGCGACTCGTGTAAGACGATCCTGACCTTCTCGCGCGGCCTCGTCGAGCACTTCAAGCTGTTCCTCGATCCCGACCTGTGGCACAAGCTCGACTACGTCTACCCTGCATATCCCACCCAGCCCACCTACGAGCGGCGCGATGACCAGCCCTTCACGATTCTCGTCATCGCCAGCCGCTTCTCGGACAAGGGGTTGCCCGAGGCCCTGCGCGCCTTCGACATCCTGCGCCAGCGGCACGGCGCCAGGGTGCGGATGAACCTGGTGTCGCAAGCAGTGCCGCCCGGCTACCGCCTGCCCGAAGGCGTCGTGGTGCACGACGTGATCCTGATGAGCCGCGAGCTGAAGACGCGGATGTACCAGACTGCGGACGTGCTGCTGATCCCAAACTTCGGCGAGACAGCGGCCTGCTTCCCGGAGGCCTACGCCTTTGGAGTGCCGGTCGTCACGACGCGCATCCACCACGGCGACGAGTTCGTGCGCGAAGGCGTCACCGGCTACCTGGTCGACACGCCGATCTTCGCCTTCTCCGAAAAGTTCGGCACGCACTACAAGACGGCGGGCGAATTTCTGGACGACCTGGAGGCAATACGCGAGCGCGGCGAGCTGGAGACCATCGTCACGCAGATCGTGGATCGGCTGGACGAGATGATCTCCGGGCGCACAGACATGGCCGCGATGCGCGCGGCCGCGCGGCGCTTCCACGCCGAGTGCTTCTCGCCCAGGCAGCGCAACCGCGAGCTGCGGCGCATCTACGCGGCGGCACGTTAGCAGGGACGCAGCAGGCGGCGCCCGGGACAGAAGCGCGAGGAAGGATCTGCGCCTTCCAAGAGCGAATAACAAAACTGGAAGAGTGAGGCTTGCTTCCTTTTCAACCGCTTGCTTGTGGGCGAGTTTTGGGGCTGCAAGTACTTGTGCCCTCAGCGGAGCGCATCCATCGCCGAGTCGCCGGCTGCGGCTGCGGCGCTTGGTGCGTCGGGGTCGGTGTCGCCCTTGGAGCGGCCCTGAGCCTTGCGGCGCGCGGCGCGAATCAGCTTGAGCAGGCCCGAGGGCATCAGGGCCAGCGGCGTGAGGAGCAGGAAGCGCATCCTCTGCTCGCCGACGCAGGCCAGGGCCAGCTGCACGAACTGGCGCGGCACGCGGCTCGCCTTCTCGGGACGATCCAGCTTGGCTAGCACAATTGCCTCAGCCAGCATCCTCAGCCACTGCCATCGGGTGTCGGCGGCCTGGTATAAGGTCAGCCGCCGCACGTGCGGGTCGGGAATGGTCGCTGTTGAAGAGAAGGCCGCGACCAGGAAGTGTAGGCCGTGGTTCACCGTTTGCGCGGCCTCGCGATGCACCATTGTCTGGCGCGACACGTACTCGGAGACGTTCTGCTCCAGCCCCTTCTGCACGAAGCGGTGGTGCGGATACAGGTTGACTGCGTTAGCGTAGCCCCGTGCCATGCACTCCGAGTCGAACAGCTCCGTCTTGAAGATCAGGCTGGGCACGAAGGTATGCACAATGAAGAAGCGCGAGCCCCGCTTCCACAGGGCGCCGGTCGTGGTGCGCAGCCCGTGTTCCCAGGGGTGCTGGCCGGGAGCTCCCACGCAGATCCAGTCGAAGTGCCCGGCCTCGAGCTCGTCCAGCACGTCCTGGCAATCTGAGAAGTCGTAGGTGTCATCGTCGCATAGCACCCAGGTGTAGAACGCGGTCGAGAGCTCGACCGCGCGCAGGTAATTAGCTGAGGCCCCGATGTTCTTGGGGTGCCGGACGATGCGGAGGTTGGGCATCCTCTGGGCCCACTTAGCGCACACCTCGGGCGTCTCGTCCGTCGAGGCGTTGTCCAGAACGATAATCTTGCACCTCCCGAACGGGCCGTCGTGGAGTTGCTGCAGCGTACGATCCAGAGACTTGGCGCGGTTGTAGGTGAAAATCGGGATTTCGAGTTGGTTCTCAAGCATTACACTCATGCGTCCTGTTCCCCACGCGCGCGGGGTGAATCCGTCGGGATTTCGAGCTTGTCCTCAATGATCGGCGTTCCCACGGTGGTGGGGTGAAGCACAAGGGGTCGCTGCAAGTACTTGCAGCGGTTTTTTGTTCCTTACCGCTGCTTGTTCCTTAGCGCCGGGTGCGCGAAGGGACGCGGCGCACGCGCTCGATGTGCGGCGAGAAGAGCAGCCCGCTCCACAGCGCGAGCATCAGGTCAAGCGGCGCGCGCTGCTTGAGCAGCATCAAAGTTTGGCGCGCCATGTGGATCACCAGGTGCAGCAGCCGGATCGCAGGGTGCGAGCGCTCCTGACGGCGCGCATACACCTCGTTGCGCAGCCCATACTTAAGCTTGAAGTGCTCCGAGGGCAGGGCTAGCGCCAGCGTGCCGTGCTTGTTAGAGGGCGTCTTGTGCACAGCGATCGAGTCCAGCACGTGGTAGTTGCGCAAGTGCTCTGAGATGCGATAGGTGTATTCGGAATCGTCGCTCCAGATGAACATCTCCTTGAGCGGCAGGCCGACCTTCTCGATGGCGCGCCGTGCGATCAGGATCGAGACAAAGGACGAGGTCTCGGAGACGATGCACCTGTCGGGCAGGACGCGACCATACCAATCGTGGTAGCTCAGGCCGCGCGGCAGGCTCAGCCACATATTCATGCGGTGCGGCGTGCCATCAGTCCAATGCACCATCGAGCCCAGGTAGCCCGTGTTCTCCTCGCCAAATGGCCGCGAGGCGCACAGTCGCTCCAGGGTGTTAGGCTCGGCAATGGTGTCGTCGTCCATGCACCAGAACCAGTCGTGCCCGCGCGCGTAGCCTTCCTTAAGGCCACGCCAGAAGCCTCCTGCTCCGCCCAGGTTGCCCTGGCGAATCACCGTCAACCCCTCCTGCCCTTCGAGCCACTCGCGCGTGCCGTCGTCCGAAGCATTGTCGACGACGATGATCTCATCAGCCGCGCGCTCCTGAGCACGAACCGCCGCCAGGCACTCGTGCAAGAGCGCGAGCCGGTTGCGCGTCACAATCACAGCGGCGATGGAAGGTGCGCTCGGTGCCGGGTTGGTCTGGCCCTCATCGGGGCTGGGTTCTGCCATGATCTCAGGTGCCTCAAGTACTTGCAGCGCCAAACCGACCCGAGTCAGCGGCGCGCCTCTGACTTGTCTTCTGTTTTGACTGCGCTTTGGCCCAGTTGCTCTTTGGCTGTCTGAACCACGGCGCGCACCAGGGATACGAGCAGCAGGCGCGCGCTGTATTTTGTCGGGTCGTAGTGGAACAGGTGGCGGGCGTAGCGCAGCGCGGCCCGGTGCGCGCCCATGTTAGCCATGTGGTACTGATACAGCGCCGAAAGCCCAGCGCCCATACGGTTGGCGCCCTTGCGAGCCTCGGCGCGCTTCTCGGGCGGCAGCAGCGACAGGCCCATGCGCACGGTGCGCTCAATGTCGTAGAACACGTCGCCCTGCTGGATCAGCGTCATGCTGTCGCTGGCCAGGTGCTCGCGGTACAAAGCCAGCGGCTGATCGACGTAGCCGACCTCGAAGCGGGCCGCGACGCGCATCCACATCTGCATATCCGCGCTGTAGCTAAAGGCCGGATCGAAGCCCAGGCACTCCTCGTAGGCCCGCCGCGCCACCACGATGGCCGGGCAGCGCAGGTAGTCGTTCGGGTTCTCGCTCACGAACAGGGACAGGCCGTCCTGCCACACGCCGGTCTTCGGTTCCCCTGCGCACGGCGGCTGCAGTATGTGCCTCCAGCGCCCCTGCGGGCTCATCGCGATGGTGCGGCAGAAGGCCAGCCCGACCTCGGGATGCTCCTGGGCCAACTCCTCGAAGGCCGCGTAGAAGCCGGGCAGCACCATGTCGTCATCGTGCAGGATGTGCACCCAGTGCCCGCGCGCGTGCCTGAGACCGGTGTTGAAGTTGTGCACCACGCCCAGGTTCGAGGGCTGCTGGAAGAACTCCACCCGCCCGCCTCCGACGCGCCGCACCATCTCCTCCACACCTGGCTGCGTTGAGGCGTTGTCCACCACGATGATCTGCATCCGGCCCTTGTCATAGGGCTTGCCCTCGGCATCGGCCTGATCCAGCACGGAGCGCAGCGTGCTCTCCAAGTACTTGGTGCGGTTGTAGGTCGGAATGATGACGGACCAGAACGGGCGCGGCTTGTCGGGCTCAACCGGAGGGATGGTGGAATACCCCGGCGGGGACTTGGGCGCACGCATAAGGGTTCAGGCCACAACGGACGACTTGCTGAGGCAGAAGTCGCGGATGGTGTCAGTGATGTACTGCAGCATCGGCGGCGTCAGGCCGGGGAACACGCCGACCCAGAAGGTCTGGTTCATCACACGGTCCGCGTTCACCATCTCACCGATCACGCGCCGGTTGATGTTGAGGTAAGCCGGCTGGCGCAGCAGGTTGCCCGCGAACAGCAGCCTCGTACCGATCTTCTTCTCGTTGAGGAACTGCACCAGCTCATTGCGCGTGAAGGGCGCGCTCTCGCGCACGGTGAGCAGGAACCCGAACCACGAAGGGTCGCTGCCAGACGTGGCGTTGGGCAGAATCAAGAACTCTTCCAGCCCAGCCAACGCTTCTTTCAAAACCGCGAAGTTCCGCTTGCGCGCCTCGATGAAGGTGGGCACCTTCTTGAGCTGCGCCACGCCCACAGCGGCCTGCATATCCGACACTTTGAGGTTGTAGCCGATGTGCGAGTAGATGTACTTGTGGTCGTAGCCCTCAGGCAGTTCCCCAAGGTGCCACTCAAACCTCTTGCCGCAGGTGTTGTCGCAGCCGGGAGGACAGTAGCAATCCCTCCCCCAGTCACGGAATGACTCGGTGATCTTTTTCAGGCGAGGGCTCTTGGTCAAAACCGCGCCGCCCTCTCCCATCGTCATGTGGTGGGCGGGATAGAAGCTCAAGGTCGACAAGTCGCCGAAAGTCCCGGTCAGCTGGCCCTTGTAGGTCGTGCCCAGCGCGTCGCAGTTGTCCTCGACGACCCACAGGTTGTGCTTCCTGGCCACGGCCATCACAGCGTCCAGGTCAAACGGGTTGCCCATAGTGTGCGCGGCCATAATCGCCTTGGTCTTGGGCGTGATGGCTTCTTCGAGCCTGGACACGTCCATCTCGTAAGTGCCGCGCTCGATGTCCTCCACGTCCAAGAACACGGGCACGCAGCCGTGCTGGATGATCGGGTTGATCGTGGTCGGGAAGCCCGCTGCCACCGTGATGACTTCATCGCCCGGCTTGATCTGCCGCTCGCCCAGCGCGGGAGAAGTCAGGGTCGAGAAGGCCAGCAGGTCGGCGGATGAGCCCGAGTTGCAAAGCAGCGCGTGGCGCGCCTGGCAGAACTTGGCCAGGTCGCGCTCGAACTCCTCGGCGTAGCGGCCTGTTGTCAGCCAGAAGTCCAGCGAGGCGTCTACCAAAAGACGCAGGTCTTCGGCGTCAAACACCTTGCCCGAGACGGGGACATGAGTCTGGCCCGCGATGAACTCGGCCTGGGGAAAGGCGGCCTCGAAGTACTTGGAGGTTTCCGCCAGAACGTTCTGGCGCAGGGAATCGGATTGGTTCATGTGCTTGATGGGCTGCGTGGCCTTGCTTTTCGCTCTGCCGGAGATCCTGGTTTCAACGCAAACCCTGGTGATTCCAGGGCGCTTGGCCGCTTTGCCACAGGCTTTCCAGAAGCTGCACGTCGCGGATGGTGTCCATGCACTGCCAGAAGCCCTCGTGTCTGTAGGCCATCAATTGGCCGTCAGAGGCCAATTTCTCCAGGGGCTCGCGCTCGAAGACACAGTTGGGATCCTCGCCGATATAGTCCATCACACCTGGCTCCAGCACGAAGAAGCCGCCGTTGATCCAGCCCTCGCCGATCTGAGGCTTCTCCTCGAAGTGCGTGATGGCGTCTCCTTCGAGACCTATGCCGCCAAAGCGCGAGGGCGGGCGCACGGCTGTCATGGTGGCCAGCTTGCCGTGGCTCTTGTGGAAGGCCAGCAGCTTCGCGATGTCCACGTCCGAAACGCCATCGCCGTAGGTCACCATGAACGCTTCGTGGCCTATGAACTTAGCGGCCTTGGCGATGCGGCCTCCCGTCATGGTGCTCGCGCCGGTGTCCAGCAGGTGGAGGTTCCAGTTCTCGATCTGGTCATTCTCGTCGCGCTGGTGCATCTCGACCTCGCCTGAGCGCAGGCACACGCTCATCGAGTGCGAGCGGGCGCGGTAGTTGAGGAAGTAGTCCTTGATGAAGTCGCCCTTGTAGCCCAGCGCAACCACGAACTCCGAGACGCCAAAGTGCTCGTAGCACTTCATGATGTGCCACAGCATCGGGAAGCCGCCGACCTCCACCATGGGCTTGGGCCGCGTGCTCGTCTCTTCCTGCAGCCGGGTGCCCAGCCCACCAGCCAAAATTACAGCCTTCATAAGAGGGAATCCTCATTCAACGCGCAGCCAACTCAGCCCTGAGCTTTAGCCCACCATTTTCAAGCTATCATCGTGAAATACGATGTGGCCCAGGAACGACTGCCAGTGCGATACTGAGGCCTCGCCAACAGCCACTCCTGACACCTCGAAGGCCGGCTTGCCAATAATCACGTCGTGATCCGACCGCGCCGCGTCCGCCCCTCCGACCCCGATGCTGATGCCCGTGAAATACCGCCCCGGCCCCAGGTTGGTGTTGCGTACCGTAAGCTGCATCGAGCGCGTCTCGCCCGCCCGCAGCGAAAAGGTATCGCGCCCAAAAAGCGTTCCCACTGCCACGCTCGCCGAGTCGAAAACCGTGACGGCGATGCTCAAATCCTGCGCCTCGATGTCGGAATGCACCCTCAGAGCATAGGTGATGGGTTGACCAAACAGCAAGTTCGTGCTCCCACCCGCCTCGCCGCCCTCTACTTCCACACCATCCGGAACGCCTTCAGGCACACCATGAGCTAAGCCGTTGGATGCCGAAGCGTCATCGGGCGCGGCCAGGCGGATATCCAGAAAGCGAATCTGCTTGCCCTTGCCGGGCGTGCGCAGCAGATCCAGATCCTCGATGCGGTTCTCCAGCATCTCGCCCATGAAGCTGCGCACTACTTCATCCGCCGAGCCCACCTGCTTGATGGTGCCTCCGGCCAGGTAGATGGCTCTGTTGCACAGCGAAGCAATCGAGCCCATGTTGTGGCTCACGAAGAAGATCGTGCGCCCCTGCCGAGCCACGTCGCCCATCTTGCCCATGCACTTCTTCTGGAACGCCAGATCTCCCACCGCAAGTACTTCGTCCACCAACAAAATCTCCGGCTCCAGATGCGCCGCCACCGCGAACGCCAGCCGCATGAACATCCCGCTCGAATAACGCTTGACCGGCGTGTCCAGGTACCTCTCGACCTCGGAAAACGCCACGATCTCGTCGAACTTGCGCGTGATTTCGGTGCGCCTCATGCCCAGAATCGCGCCGTTGAGGAAGATGTTCTCGCGCCCCGTCAGCTCGGGATGAAACCCCGTCCCCACTTCGAGCAGGGAGGCCACGCGCCCCCTGATCTCGGCTCGCCCGGACGAGGGCTCGGTGATGCGCGCCAGCAGCTTGAGCAGCGTGCTCTTGCCCGCGCCGTTGCGCCCGATGAGCCCCACGACCTCGCCCTGCGCCACCTCGAAGCTCACGTCCTTGAGCGCCCACACCGTGCTGTCCTGCGCCCGCACGCCGCGCAGACGGTTCAGCGGCGCGCGCACCGCCGAAGCGATCGAGTCGCGCAGCGTGCCGTAAGCCTCCTGGCTCTGCCCGATCTGGTACCTCTTGCCCAGGCCCTGAGCCGTGATAATCGAAGTCATCGTGAAGTCATCAAGTCAGCGCCAAACGCTTCAACCGCGCCAAACGCGCCGAGCTAAGCCCGCCCGCAAGGACTTGAGGCTCAAATAATGTCGGCGAAGGAGGTTTCCATGCGCTTGAAGACATACAGCGAATACACCGCCAGCCCCGCCGTCACCAGGGCCGAAGCGCCCAGCGCAGCCCAGTTGAAGGGCAGCCCGAAGATGGCGGCGCGGAAGCCCTCCAGAATGCCGGTCATCGGGTTGAGCATCATCACGGCGCGCCAGCGCGCTTCCTGAACCCAGCCCAGCCAGAAGAAGACCGGCGAGGCGAACATCCCGACCTGGATCAGGAACGGCAGCGCGTAGCGGATGTCGCGGTATTTCACGTTCAGGGCCGACATCCACATCCCCACGCTCAGCGCCAGCACCAGCAGCAGCGCGCTCAGCACGGGCAGCATGAGCAGGTTGGGCGTCAGCGCCGGGCCGTGCCTGTAGAAGATGAACAGCGGGATCAAGAACGCAAACGCGATCGCGAAGTCCAGCACCGAGGCCGCCACCGCCGCCGCAGGCACGATCATGCGCGGGAAATACACCTTCGAGATCAAGTTGGCCGAGCCGACCAGGCTGTTGCCGCTGTTTGTCACTGCCCCGGCGAAAAACGTCCACGGCACCAGGGCCACGTAAGTCGCCAGCGAGAACGGGATGCCGCCGGTCTTGGACGACATATTGGCCACGCGCGCCAGGGCAAACGAGAAAATCAGCATCGTCACCAGCGGCTGGATGATGGCCCAGGCCGCGCCCAGCACGCTCTGCTTGTAACGAATCTTGATGTCGCGCCACGTCAGGAAATATAACAGCTCGCGGTAGTGCCACAGCTCGCCCCAGCGCACGCCCGACCACGAAACCGTCGGCTCAATCACTACGGTTGACGAAGCCTGCGGCTCAGGAGCCTGGCCCTCGGCTGGCTTGAGCGGGGCCGCAAGGTTGGCGGAGGCGCTGGCTGAAGGGGTGTGTGGCGCGTCGCTTGGGCTGAGGCCGCTTGAGCTGAGGTCGCCTGGGCTGAGGTCGCTTGGGCTGGCGTCGGCTCCATTGGCAAGGCCCGGCTCTTCGGTCGTGGTCGGGGTCGAGGTCGAGGTCATGGAGTTGCGCGGAAAAGCAGCTCCGCGCGGGCTGCGAACCTGGAGGTGAGTGCTGCGCGAGCGTTGCAGGGAACGCTAAGATTTTACCGGGCCAGGCGCGTCCAAGTCAAGCGAAGCCGCGCTTGGAGCCGCCGCGCCCGCTCCTCTTGAAGCCCTGCTCTACCCAACTCAAGGCAAGCTCAAGGCAAGCTCAAGGCAAGCTCAACTCAAGGCGGGCTTGAAGCTCCCGGCGCTGTGCGGGGATAATTCAACGGGCGATGTAAACCTGGGTTTACATTTCGCTCGCCCGGTGACAAGCCAAGCGCAAGTACTTGGGCCTCAGATGGCAGCCATGATTATCTCGGTCATCAACTTGAAGGGCGGCGTGGGCAAGACGATCACGGCGATCAACCTGGCTCACGCCCTGGCGCGGGCGGGGCAGCGCGTCTTGCTGGTCGATGTCGACCTGCAGCACTCGACGACGAGCTACTTCGACATCGACACCCGGCAGCGGCCAACCGTGATGGACGTGTTCTTCGAGGGCGTGTCGCTGTCTCAGGCTGCGGTCGAGGTGCGGCCCAACCTGCGCGTGGTGCCCAGCGTGCCCGCGGTGCAGACGGCGGACGCGCGCCTGGCCTTCGAGACCGGCGGCGAGCTGCGCCTGAAGAAGGGCGCGCGCGGGCCGGACTGGGACTACTGCCTCATCGACTGCCCCTCGGGCTGGGGCGCCGTCGCCAAGAACGCGGCCCTGGCCTCGACTCACGCGCTCATCCCGGTCAACTCCGAGCCCTCGGCCCTGGCCTCAGCCGTGGACACCGTGGACAACCTGCAGCAGGCGGCGGACATCTACGACCGCGCACGCCTCGAAGTCGGCGTGCTGCTGACCATGGAGCGGCCCAGCGGCATCGCGGCCTCGGTCGCGCGCCAGTGCCGCCAACTGTGGCCTGGCACGACGCTGATGTCTACGATCCGGCGCAACGAGTGGATCAACCACCTCAGCGCGCTGGGCAAGACGGTGTTCGAGGGCAGCGCGGGCAGCGCGCGCGACGACTACCAGAAGCTGAGCGAGGAAGTGATGCAACGATGGCCCAGAGCCAATTAGACAAGGCGATCGCGCGCCGCCTGCAGCGTGACAGGCAGAACTTCCAGGGCTTCGAGGCCGCTTCGGCAGGCCCCGCCTCGCCTGCGCTTAAGGCCGCGCCCGAGCACCCGGACGCCCAGGCGCGGCTGCTCGACATCGAGCGCGTGCGCCCCAACCCCGAGCAGGCGCGCACCGAGTTCTCGCCCGAATCCATCGCCGAGCTGGCCGCCTCGCTGCGGCGCGACGGCCAGCTGCAGCCCATCGTGGTGCGCCCGCGTGCAAGTACTTCGGGCGAGGAGGCTGCAAGCCGCCAGGAATTCGAGATCGTGATGGGCGAGCGGCGCTGGCGGGCGGCCCGCGAGATCGGGCTCAGGGAAATTCGCGCCACGGTGCGCGAGGTGGACGACGCGGAGATGCTGCGGCTGTCTCTGGTGGAGAACATCCAGCGCGAAGACCTCAACGCGGTGGATCGCGCGCGCACCTTGCTCAAGCTCAAGCAGAGCAGCAAGGGCCTGCGCTGGAACGACATCGCGGCTGACCTGGGCCTGTCGCGCCAGAGCATCAATAACCTGGTCGCGCTGCTCAAGCTGCCCCAGGACATCCAGGACGACATCCGCGCCGGGCACCTTTCCGAGAAGCACGCGCGCGCCCTGCGCCAGCTCGAAGGCCCCGAGCAGCAGGCCCTGTCGCAGCAGATCAAGTCCGGCCAGATCAGTGGCGAAGCGGCTCTGGCCCAGGCCCGCAGCCTCAAAGCCTCCGCCAAAGGTTCCACCGCACGCACCGCTGCAAGCTCAATTCCCGGCACGCCCGAGCGCTCCTCTACTCGCGCGTCCGCCTCGCTGAAGTCGGCTCTGGAGCATCTGGCTCAGGCTCAGGGCGCGTTGCCGAGTCGCCTGGGCAAGGCGGGAAAGCAGGGCTTGCGCGAGCAGATCGAGGCCGCGCGCAAGTACTTGGAGGCTCTGGAAGCGCTGCTGCGTGGTGACGAAAGCTGAGGATTGAGCAGCAAAGAGAAGCGCCGATGTAAACCTGGGTTTACATTCCTGTTCCTGCATTCTCTCAACGCAAGCGCTGCATCACGAAGCGGCCTCGGCGCCACAGAAGGTCGAAGGCAGGCTTGCGGCTCCTGGGCTCCAGGCTGAAGCGGAAGACGTGGATCGTCGTGCCCAGGCGCGGCAGTTCATACGCCAGCTCGCTGTCCCGCACTGGAAAGGGCAACGCCTGGCGCGTCACGTCGCGCAGCTTGCCGCCCTGCAGGCGCCACAGGTGGAAGCCGTTGTAGTCGCTCTCGTAATCCGGGCTGCTGGTCGCGATTAAATCGGGGCCAGGGCCACGGAAGACCGCGATCTGCTCGTCTGGGGCGGAGTCAGGCCCGACTTTCATGTAGTCGTGGCGCAGGTCAACAACCGGCGTGAAGCCTTCGCTCGTGAATCCCTCGTTGGCTCCAGGCTTGAGCAGCCTTTGCTTCTTGCGCCGCGTATCGTTCCCGAAATTGCCAAGGTACGGCAGCAGGTAGTAGTAGTCGAGCACGCTGCGCCGCCTGGCTCTGGCGGTTGGGCGCGGCTTGGCGCTCGCGCTCGGCGTCAGGCTGAGGGCGCCCGCGCCCAGAAGCAGTAGGAGAAGAAATCGCTTCATTGAACTGTTGTGTTGCCGCTGCAAGTACTTGAGGCGCAAGCCTGCGTCAATCAGCCTGGCAGGAGCACGTGCCCGGTGCGGCCCTGCCAGCCGTCGATGATGAGCCAGAACAGGATCATGCAGACATCGCCCAGGGCCAGGCCCAGGAAGGCGGGGATGGTGTTGCGGTAGGTGTCGGTGCCGCCGAAGCGCGAGATCAAGGTCTTGGCGAGCCAGCCCAGGAAGATCGAGAACCAGAACGTTGCGCTGGGGTAGGTCAGCGCCATCAGGTAGCCGATGGGGTGGAACGGGAAGAAGGTGAACCGCGAGCGCGCCAGCATCATGCCGTAGGTGAGCAGTGCGCCCACGCTCAGCCACAGCCAGCTCATGGGAGCCGAGCCGCGGTCCGAGGTCGTCATGTCGTTGGTGAAGTAGGCGGGCATCTTGGGGCCGTCCTGCGCCCACCAGTGGTGCCCGAAGGTGAGGGCGCTGCTGGTGTAGCCGAGCCGGATCACGGTCCACCAGCTCACGCCGACCGAGATCAAGACGACCACGCTGATCAACGAGGCCAGGGGGCGGGCCGCGATCTTGTTGTCGTGGGCGAGCTTGAAGCCCTGCACGAACGAGGGCATGATGAAGCCGCGCATATGGTTGACCATGCCGGCCTGAAAAAACGCCGCCGAGGAGACGCCGTTGTCCAGCGTCAGCCAGCCGCTTGGCCCTGAGTTGATCAGCTTGGCGATGGCTCCCAGTGGGTTGGTGTGGTGCTGCAGGGCCAGCATGCCGCCCTCGACGGCCACGCGCGTCAGCCCGATGGCCAGCACCAGATACGACAGCCACAGCGCGATCGCAATGTCCACTCGCACGCCCGAGGCCGTGGTCGCGGCGACCATCAAGGCGAACGAAAGCACGAAGCCCCAGAAGGCCACGGGATACGAAAGCACCTCGGTCGCTTCGCCTGGGCCGGGCTTCTCGCGCCCGAAGGCCCGCCTGATGACGTGCGTGAAGTGCTCGCGGCCCGTGTACAGCACGATGGCGACGTAGGCGATGTAGCAGCCGCCCATCTGGTTGCCCGTGAAGAGCTTGTCCGGGAACCCCATGGCGTTGGGCAGCGTGCCCGGCGGGAAGCCCAGCATATAAGCGCCGATGTACTGGAACTTGATGAACCAGTAGAAGAACCACAGCGAAAACGAAATCTCCGAGGTCAGCAAGTACGTAACGCCCACCACCAGCGGGCGGATGTCGAGCGGAACCCAGCCGACCTGGTTCCACGGCGGCTCCGAGAGCAGCGGCCCCATGTCGACGCCCAGCGGGAAGTCGGGCACGTCGGGAAAATACAGGTGCAGCCCGCTCATGCCGCGCACGAAGACCGCGATGCCAAAGCCCGCCCACATCAGAGGCGAGCGGAAGAAGCGCCCCAGCTTGCCGAACTTGTCCTCGCGGTCCAGGTCCTCGGTGATGGTCAGCGGCAGGCGCAGCAGCGGGAAGGCCAGCGCCTCGTGCTCGCCCCACTGCGCGCGCAGCATCACCGACAGGCAGCCCAGCATCACATACGAAACCAGCACGAAGGGAATCCAGAAGCACAGCGGCACCAGCCACGCGCTCCACGGGATGGCCTGGCCCGAGCTAAGCCCCTGGTACCAGCCGTCGGCCACCGCGCGGTTGATGGTGCCGTCGTGGTTGAGGGCGGGCGTGATCCAGGGCTTGAGGTAAGGGCCGAAGAAGCCGAGCCACTTGTTCTCGCGCGTCGCGAAGTAGAAGGGCGCGATCATGTTCGGGATCAGGAAGTTCTCGCTGCCGTGCCCCGGCACCAGGCTCGAAAACAGGCACGCGATGTACAGCGTCAGGCTCTCGTTGCGCGAAAATCCCCAGCTCTTCTTCACCGTCTTGATGATCGGGTTGACCACCAGCACAATCACCAGCAGCACCGCCACCGCTCCCACAGGCAGGTGCGAGCCGCCCAGAAACGTGTTGAAGAGCTTGTAGTCGATCACAGGCAGCGCATAACCGAACACAACAGCCAGCGCCAGCGAAATCAGCACGACTCGCAGCGTGACGCCGCGGTCGCGCCCGCTGGGTTGGCCTGCGCCATCCAGTTCATGCGACTGCGTGTGGGAGGTGGCCTGGCCCGCAGATGAGCGCGTGGGAGGCGCAGGGGCTGGGCTTGTCTCAGGTGCGGCGGGTGCTTTCATGGTGGCTTCTTTGTCGCGCGAGTGTGCAAGAATTATTACCCGCCAGCGCCCCGATTGATAGCACCGCGCGCCCAGCCCGCCAGCCGCGAGTCCTCCGTGAGCCCTCCGCGAGCCGCCTGCAAGTACTTGGGGCCTGGCGATTCGAGCCGGGCGGCTCAGGAGGCTTGGATTTCGACGGCGCGCTTTTCGCGCTGCGAGCGCAGCGAGGCCTGCCACAGCTCGTGGCTCGCGACCGCTTCATCGGGCGTGGCCATGCCCAGGCGACCGCTGAGCGTCCCGGCCCGCTCGCTGGCGAAGGCGGCCAGCATCTGCAGGATCGAATCGGGAAATCCCGCCTCGAAGATGCTGCCCGTCACGGTGGGGAAGGCCATGTCGTGGCCCAGCTCGCTTCGCTTCCAGCTCTGCTCGCCCCGGCTGATCTCGAAGCTCCACAGCGTCTTGGGCTCCGAAGTCGAGAACTTGACGCCGCCGCGCGTGCCCAGCACCTCGATGAACCAGGTGTTCATCGCGCCCGGAGCCATGCGCTTCATCTCCAGGCGCATCGGCGCTTCATACGGCCCGTCCTCGCCGCTCAGCTCGATGTCGCAGTGCAGCAGAGCGTTGTCCCAGGTGTCGCAGGCCGCCAGGCCGCCCTGGCCGTCGGGCCGTTGCGCGAAGCCCTTTTGCAGCTGAGCATAGACCCTCAGCCCAGCCCAGCCCAGCCGAAGCGGAAGGTGCACCGCGTGCAGCCCCAGGTCGTTCATGACGCCCGGCTCGCCGCACAGCGCCGACTGCCGCTTCCAGTTCGCGGGCTTGAGCGGGTCCAGGTCCGACGAGTGGTGGAACCCCGCCCGCACTTCGAGCACCCGGCCCAGCGTGCCCAGCCTCTGCGAGAGCATCTGCCACACGCGCTGGCCGCCGGGCAGAAACGGCAGCTCACTCGACACCCGCACGAACCTCTTGAGCCGAGCCGCCTCGTCGCGCACCGCCTGAGCCGCGCGCAAGTCCAGGCCAAAGGGCTTCTCGGCCAGCAAGTCCTTGCCCGCGCGCAGCGCCTTGAGATAGAACTCCTCGTGCAAGTTGTGCGGCAGCGCGACGTAAACCGCGTCCACCTCGGCGTTGGCCAGCAGCTCAGCCGAGTCAGCCGTGACCTGGCGCACGGTGGGCACGCGCCCGAACCAGTCGCGAGCGGCTGGGCTGAGGTCACAGACCGCGACCAGCTCAGCCCGCGGCAAAGAGGGCTCGGTCAGCGCGAACCAGCGGCCCAGAGCCGAGGCGAACTCGCGCCCCATCAGCCCGCCGCCGATGATTCCCCAACGAAGCGTGTCAGTCATCAATGGCTCTCCAAGTACTTGTGGGCCTGCTCGGGCGAGGCGTTTTCGTGCACGATGCTCATCAGGGCGCGCGTGATGGCGCGCGGGCTGCGGTGCTGGATGACGTTGCGGCCATAGACGATGCCGCGCGCCCCGGCCCGCATCAGCGCGTGCGTGCGGCTCAAGATTTCCTGGTCCGAAACCCGCCCGCCGCCGCGCACCAGAACCGGCACGCGGCCCGCGATTTCGATGACGCGCGTGTAATCCTGGACTTCGCAAGTCGGGTCGGCCTTGATGATGTCGGCTCCCAGCTCAACCGCCTGGCGCACCAGAGGCACGATCTTTTCGACGTCGCCGTCCACCATGTAGCCTCCGCTTTGGGCATTGGGCGCGAAGACCAGAGGCTCGATCATCAGCGGCATCCCGAACCTCTCGCACGCGGGCTTGAGGGCCAGGATGTTGTCCAGGCACTGCGCCGCAACTTCGGGCTGGCCCGGAATCTGGAACAGGTTGGCGACCACGCAGGCGGCGTCCAGGCGCAGCGCCTGCTCGACGGGCCGCGCGATCAGCTTCGAGAACAGCGCGCGCGGCAGCTCGCGGCCATAGACGTTGGCCACGTCCAGGCGCAGCACCAGCGCGGGCCTGGCCTTGCCTGCGACCTCCTGCAGCAGCGGCGCCTGCCCGAGGCTGAGCTGGATGGCGTCCGGCGCGGCCTCCACAAGTACTTGCACGGCGCGCTGAAGGTTCTCGATGCCGGGCAGGAAAGCGCCTTCGTTGAAGAAGCCGTGGTCCAGGGCGACGTCGAAGCAGTTGCCGTCCGGGGCGAAGAGGCGGTTGAGCCGCGCGGTTTTCATGGGCTGTGAGTGTGCTCGCCGATGAAGCCAAGCGTCGCTTCGAGCGAGCGGAACCCGGCCACGGTTCCCATCTGCGTGGCGCACAGCGCGCCGCACGCATTGCCAAGAGCGGCGCACATCGCCAGCGAGAGCCCCTTTAGCACGCCGCACAGAAAGCCCGCGGCGAAGGCATCGCCCGCGCCCGTGGCGTCGATGGCCCGGACTTCAAAGGGCGCGGCCACAACCGACTCGCGGCCATCGGTGACGAAGGAGCCGCGCTCGCCCATCTTGAGCGCGACGCAGCCCACGCCCGCCTCCAGCAGGCGCGCGGCAAGTACTTGAGGCGAGTCAATTCCGGGAAAAAGATGCCGCGCTTCGTTTAGCGAAGGCACGAAATAATCCAGGTGAGGCAGAGCTAAGCGCAGGTTCTCGCACCACTGCGGGCCGGGCGTGCCGGCAGTGTCCAGGCTGGTGAGCAGCCCGCGCGCGCGGGCTTGGCGCAGCAGCTGAGCGCAACCGGCTCCGTCGAGCCGGGGCATCAGGCCGTGCCCGGCGATGTGCAGCAGGCGCGCGCCCTCCTCGCAGGCGGTTCGCAGCGCGGGCTCGAAGTCGGGCGGCGCGGCGGTCGCGTTGGCTCCCGTGCAGTGCAAGAACGAGCGCTCGCCGTCGGGCGCGACCGCGACCAGGGTGGCCGAAGTCGGCGCGGCTGCATCGGTTTGCACGTCGATTTGCACGTTGTGACGCTGCAGCTCCTGGCGCACGAAGTCGCCGAAGCCATCGCGCCCGACGCGCCCCAGGACGCGCGTTTCAATGCCCAGAGTCTGCAGCCCAACGCCGGTGTTGGCCGCGCAGCCGCCCAGGTAAGGGCGCACCGACTCGACCAGCAGCAGCTCGCCGCGCGGCGGGTAGCCGCTCACGGGCCGCGCGATAACATCGGCCACCAGAATCCCCAGGCTTATCGCTTCAACCATGCCTCGTAAAGTCCCGCGCCGCCGCCGTCCTCGGGCCGATTTCAGCCTATCAATGCTCGCAAGCCGCGCCTTCGACCGGCTCAGCTCAGCTCGGCTCAGTGTGCTGCCTGCTCCAAGTGCAGCGCAACCTCCAAGTGCAGCGCAACCTCCAAGTGCAGCGCAACCCGTAATCTCAGGCGCCTGAAAAATGTAAACCTGGGTTTACATTTCGCCAGTCGTGCAAGAGGTGCACGGGAGGAATCATGATGCGGACCGGGCGGGTGCGACTACAAGTACTTGCACTGGCTCAGGAGATTCAGAAGCATGAACTGGCTCTGTGGAATGGCGCTGGCGCCGGCAATGTTGAAGGTTTCCGCTCAAGCTCTACCTGGTGCCGAACAGGGCCAGGGCCGCTTGCGTGAAGGCTTCGTGGCTCTGGCTGCCCTGGCCGGGGAAGCCCGCGTGCTGCACCAGGAAGACGGTGACGAGCCCCTGAGCCGGGTAGATGGTCATGCCGGTTGAGTAAGCGCCGCCGTGCCCGAATCGCCCCTCGCCCACGCCCCAGCCCAGGCCGTAGCTTTCCATTGCGGGCTCGGTCTGGCGGGTGCTCATCTGGCGGATGGCGTTCTCGGAGACGTAGCGGCGGCCCTGCAGCTCGCCGCCGTTGAGGATCATGCGGCAAAAGAGCGCCACGTCGCTGGCCGTCGAGAACAGGCCGCCCGCGGGCACCTCGTAGCGGCGGGCGCGGTCGCTCAGGTTCGGCTGCAGCATCGAAAGCCCGGCGGCTTCGAGCCCGTCGCCTGCCGGGTTGGGCTTATACGAGCGGGCCAGACGCGCGGTCTGGCTGGCGTCGGGCCAGAAGGTGGTGTCGCTCATGCCCAGCGGCTCGAACAGCTTCTCGCGCATGAAAGCCTCGTAGGGCTGGCCGCTGACGGCTTCGAGAACGCGCGCGGCGATGTTGATGCCGATGTTGGAGTATTCGTAGCGGCTGCCGGGCTCGGCCTGGAGCGGCATCATGGCGTAGGAGCGCACCGCCAGCTCAAGGGGCAGCTCGTCCAGGATGGCCGGCTGGTGCGCGGGCGCTTCCAGCGGCGACAGGAAGGGCAGGCCGCTGGTGTGCCTGAGCGTGTCGCGAACCGTGACCTCGCGCGCGGGCGGGCGGAGCAGAGCGCGGCCCTCTTGCTGCTCTTGCTGCTCTTCGAGCACGCGCTGGCCCTGGAACTCGGGCAAGTACTTGCTGATGGGCTCGTCTAAGTTCAGCGAGCCTTCATCGACGAGCATCATCACAGCCGTGGCCGTCATGGGCTTGGTCTGCGAGGCGATCCAGAACAGGGCGTCGGTTTGCATCGGCTGGGCGTGCTCGATGTCGCTGAGCCCGACGGCCTCCAGGCTCAGCACGCGGCTGCGGTCGGCCACCAGCACGACGGCTCCGGCCAGCTCGTGGCGCTCGACGAAGGGCCGCAGGGCAGCGGCGGGCGAGGTTGGTTCGGCGGTTGGATTCATAAGCTCAGCTCGGTTCAGCCTGGCAAAGGGTGCTTCAAGTGCTTGCAGCGGCCTCAGCGCGGCGCGGGCCAGGACGAGCTCAGCTCGTAGGCGTCCAGCGCGCGCAGCCGTATCGGGTCGCCGCTCACGGCCAGCTCAAGCGAGCGGTCGTGCGGGTTGGCGACGATTGGCATCGGCACGTAAGCCAGGCCATCCGAAGCGAAGACCTCGACGCCCGCGCGATCCACGAAGGCGATGATCTTCTGGCGCCCGCCGCTCAAGGGTGCCAAGGGTGCCTGGACTCGCTGCTCGTTGACCCACAGCTCCTGCGTGGCGCACAGGTAGCGGATCGCGATGCCGCGGATTGTGAGGCTCACCTCGCTGCGCGCGCCGGGCTCGAAGTCGAGGCGCACTTCGAGCAGCTCACCGCTCAGCTTGGCCAGCGGGTTGGGCTCGCCTGGGCTGAGGGTCTGGGCGGGCGTGTGGAGCGTCTTGAGGCGCAGCGATTCGAGCTCGGGCGCGGGCTGCCAGGCCAGGCGCGGGCCGTGAGGAGTCGAGCGCAGGGCAAGCTGCAGCGGAAGGCTCATGGCCTGGTTGAAGGGCTGGCGCGGCGTGTCGAGCTGGAGCCAGCCGATCTGGATGACGCGGTGGTGCGGCTCGTTGCTGAAGGTCTGGGCCGCGTAGAAGCCGCGCCCGAGGTGGCCGGGCAGCCTGGGCGTCTGCGGCGTGAAGGCGCGCCCGTCGAAGAGGCCGATGCTGTACTCGCTGCTGGCTCCCGAGAGCACCCACCTGGGCTGAGTTGGGTTGCCGTCCAGGGGCAGCTCGAACAAGTCCGGGCACTCGTAGAAGCCGGCGATGCGGCTCTGGCGCGTCCACGACTTCAGGTCCGGCGAGGTGTAGAACGCGATGCCCTGACGCTCGGCTTCGGGCAGCGAGGCGTCCTCGTCGTAGACGGCCATGACCCATTTTTGCGTGGGGGCGTGCCACAGCAGGCGCGGGTCGCGCCCGCTGTGCCGGACGACGGGGTTGCCCTCGAACTCAGTCCAGGTGCGGCCCCGGTCGTTGGAATACACGATGCACTCGCCGCGCCCGGTGCTGGTGTAGGCGGCGACCATCACGTCCTCGGCTCCGGCTTTCCAGCCCGCGGTGTTGGCCAGGTCCATGACGGCGCTGCCCGAGTAGGCGTCGTCGCCCTCCGCGTGCGGGTACAGCGCGATGGGCAGCTCGCGCCAGTGCACAAGGTCCGGGCTGACGGCGTGGCCCCAGTGCATATTGCCCCAGCTCCAGCCGTAGGGATTGTGCTGGAAGAAGAGGTGGTAGTCGTGGCCGTCGAAGACCAGGCCGTTGGGGTCGTTGAGCCAGCCGCGCCGGGCCGAGAAGTGGAACTGAGCCCGCGCGTCCTCGCGATACAAGCCCTCGCTTCCCCTGAGCTCGTCGCTTTGAGCGAGCCCATCGAGGGCGCGCGAGCCTTCGGGCAGCCTGTCTGCCCGGACCTGGATGCGGTGCCCGCGCCAGGCCGCGATGTCGAGGGGCGCCCACCAGTCGGGCTCGTGGTCGGCCAGCTCGATGTCGAAGCAGCGGCGCGGCACGCCGTCCACAAGTACTTGCACACGTCGCTTGGGCGCGCCGTCCTTGACCGGGAAGAGGAGCAGCTTGCCCTGCGCCAGCAGTTCGCGCGAGGCCGGCGCGCTGAGGTTGTGGGCCTTGAGGTCTGTCTGCACGATGTGATCCACCATGATATGCCCCCAGCCGCCGCTGCGCGTGTCCACGATCTCAAGCGAGACCTGGTGCAGCGAAAGCCCGCTGAGGTCCCACTGCTGCGCTTCGAGCCGCGCGCTGCCGCCGGGCCGCCGGTTGAAGCCGGTCGCGGTGCGCACGATTACACCCCGATCCAGCAGGTTGAGGCAGGTCTGGGCCGGGAAGCCGCCGCCTCCGATCAAAAACGACACGTACTTGCGCCGGATCACGAAGCCCGGCGAGACGAGCCTGCCCACGCTGGCGTCGCCGCCGTGGAACGAGCTGGCCAGGCCAGCCCCCACGAAGCCCTCGACCGGCATCTGGCCCTCGAGCGCGCCGTGCGCGGGCGAGGTGCCAAACGCCCGGCCCTCGGCTCGCCAGGCTCCGTAAGAAGGCGCCTCGAAGTCCGCGACCACAATGCAGGGCAAACGCACGAGGGATTATGATCCCACGAGGATGCGGAGCAAGTAGTCGTTGTTCCAGCCTGCGGCTTTGCGGCGCGCCTTGAGCCCGCTCTTGGCCTTGGTGTCTTGGCGCAGGAGGTTG
>JAABUK010003519.1_pt1 | contig 26448 bp, 32 predicted proteins | sample 5559141 | NCBI WGS metagenome assembly JAABUK01 (sample SAMN10711869, study PRJNA513367) | rock metagenome | isolation source: Antarctica rocks | place: Antarctica: Victoria Land, Pudding Butte nord | collected 2016-01-03 | reverse complement strand
ATAGGCCTCAGAGTTATCTTTCTAATAATACTATTTTTAGTATTATAGCTACGATAATTAGCTCGATGCAGGCAGTATAAGTTTCTTCACACGCTAATCCTAAATAGGAACGTCACTCATTCAGTGACACAAGGGATAATAAAAGATTAAATAAGAAATTCGAAATTATTTATAAAGACTTTAATTCTATTTGTTTTTAAGAAGAATAATAATCTGCGCTTATATATAAATTATAGAGATCTGAATCGAGTAATTATTTGAAATAAATATTTATTATTACTGATTTCTGAGACACTTAATTAATTGAGCGGCGCGAAGAGATTCATATTAATAGATCTGCGTAACACTTATTATCGAATATATATTAAGTAAGAAGATGAGTGAAAGACTGTATTTCACACACAATATAATTATTTTAAGTATCTAATTATATCTTTTAAGCTGATTAATATATTAGTAATGTTTTAAGTCTATATTAATTAAGCATTAAAGAATCTATTAAACATTATTTATATAGTCTATCTTAACGATATTATGATCTATAATTATAATGAATAGAAGCATGATAATCACGTGCGTTAAATGCTAAAGAGATTACACAAATTTGGCTTATTTATTAAGCTGTTAAAATATGTTTTTTCCGTGATAGAAATAGACTTTCTTAACTATTATATAAGTATAGTAGGCGTTTTAATAAATAGACGCAGAATAATTATAATTATTAATTGATTAGTTTCGAAGTTATTTCATAATATATAGATCTTTCTAAGCTTTATTAACTTTTATAGAAGATTCATTTATGAATACTTTATAATGATTATTATAATTATAGATTTGTTACTGAAAATAATGAAAGAAAAGAAGATTAGACTATTTCTTTAAATAGAGAAGATAGATGCTGTGTTTCGCATGCTAAAAGAGTGTTTTCAGATTACTTCTTTACTACAGCATTTTGATTTAAAGAAGTTAATTCAGATCGAAATAGATGTATCAAAAAGAGATCTAATAAGAATTCTCTCTTAATTTAGTGATGATAATATAAAGACAGCACGCTATATTTAAACATCAGTAACGTTCTATTTAAGAAAGTTGATATCAGCTAAAAGAAATTATATTACAGAGAATTAAAAGATACTGATAATTATTATCTTATTTAAGAAGTGATATTATTACTTAAAATCGTCTGCTTTTAGCGTGTGAGTTCTATATAATCACTTTAACTTACAGTTATTTATAATAATGAAGACATTAAATAAACATTAAGCTTAATAGATCGAGATACTCATTATTTATAATTTTGAGATCTATTATTATAGAGATAAGAAGAATTCCGCTGATTTATTATCGCGTAAATCGAATTACGCAGTAAATAATAAGAGAGAGAAAGAGAATTCTCTTAAAACACTCATTTTAAAAAGAGTTAGATTTAAGATTTCAATTATTAATCTGAATTGAGAAGAAGAATCTCTAAATTTAAGATTACTTATAGAAATTGTAATAGAGACTATTATATGTTCTGAGAAGAGTTAATAAAGTGCTCTATTTAAATCTATTATAGATAATTAATATAACGCACACGAGATATATATTAATCACATACGAGAAATCGAAGATTCTTTAAAAGAAGAAGAAAACTTTTTAAAAATAGAGATTATAAGTTCAGTCTCTATTATATTATTTTACAGAAAGATTTCGAACACTCTTATTAATTATCTTTTAACACTACAGTAAAGAGATATCTTTTACACGAAGAAAAGCTGAAAGAGATCTTTAAATAATCTTATTAAGAAGAGTCAATTTAAGAATAGATAATATGAAGATCATGCTAATCTTATATAATATAATGACGCGATCTATATTTCTGATGATTATATAATTAGAATAAAGATTCTGCGTGCGAATTATAATAATCTATAATAAGAAGATTATTTTGATCGAAAGAGAACTTAAGAGATTATTCTGCGAAGCTATTAATAATTTAGAATATTGTAAATCATTAGAAATTATGTCTTAATATATGATATCTATTAAAGAATGAAGATATCATGATATAAGTCTTATAATATACTTGCGTTATTATTATAATTAAAGAGAGCTTAATAAGATATTATAATGAACTTCATTATAAACTTATTATTTACTGTTCGCAGAAATAAAGTATATAATATCATTCTTATAATAGTAGATCGATATTCAAAAATAATATATTATATAATATATATAAAAGAAATCGATGCTTTTAAGCTAAAAGAGAGACTTATTAAGAAGATATTCTTGAAATTTGAATTTTCTAGATCTATTATTAGTGATAAAGAATTAATATTTATATTAAAGTATTGAGGAACTCTCTATTACTATTTATATATAAAGAGATATCTCTTTACAGTATTTCACTTATAAATAGACGATTAAATCGAGCATAAGAATCAGATATTAGAATGCTATCTTCGATGCTATATTAATTATTGTTAGAATGATTAAATAGATCTGTTATTAAATACTGAATTCGCGTATAATAAAAGTGTATACTCAGTTACAGAAAAAATATTATTTGAGATGATACTGCGTTTCCTATCTGCTTTTCGTATAAAACTCGCAGGCGAGATATCTGCGCGAAAAGAAGAGAGTTAATTAATAAGAAAGAGAGCGGAATAGATTAAAGAGATTATTAAAGAGAATAAAGATCTTTAAGTTAAATTACAAGAAATAATAAAGAAGTTCTATAATTTAAAACGCAAGAATATGATTTATAAGATTAGAGATGAGATTCTATTATTATTAAAGAATATTCGCATAAGAAAAATAAGTAAGAAACTTACTAATAAGTTTCTCAGATTATTCAAAATCAAGAAGCTAATAAATAAGAATGCTTATTAACTAATTCTTTCTAAAAGTTATAAAAGAATTTATCTCACGTTTTACATCTCTTTATTAAAGTTATATTACGGGCGAGAAGATATTGAGATATTTAAGTCTATAGAGATATAGAATGAGAATAAATGAGAAGTTAAAGAGATTCTTAATATATACATTTTATATAGAAAACACATGTTTTTAATATGATAATAAGAATTTATAAGAGATCATAATACTTAGAAATCTAAAAAGAACTTATTAAATACTTAAGAAAAGATTATAACTTTTTAATAAAAGCGAAATTATAAAATGAGCATAGAATAAGCAGTTATTTAAATGCTTGATTAATAGACTATTTAAATAAAAAAGGGCGAGAAGCATCATTATAAAGAATAAAAAGCGTCTGATTAGTAGAACGCACGTGAAATATATAAGAAAAGCATGATATAAATATAAGACTTTAAATGATTATTAACTTATCTATTATAGTCTGCTCTCGATTATTCATAATAAAGAATCGCGGTTAATATTAGCAGTCTTCATCTATTTATAAAACGTAGTTATCTCTATCTTATTTATTTCAAGATTCTTATTCAATTTCATATTAATATTATCAGACTTAATTAGCTTATTAGACATAATTGACTTAGACATTTTAAGTATAATAGATGTTGTCAATTTTTTATTTAGCTCTAAAAGAGTTAGTTTCTTTAAATAATTTTAAGTTTGCTCAGATTAATTAAACAATATAATTTCAGTTTATTGAAATTATTAATATCATGCTTTTCACTTAAGAGTAATATGCTTATAATCTGCGCAGTGATTTTAACTTATATCTGAATAATTTAAATAAGTAAAGCAAGATTATTCTTAATCTTTAAAAGATTAAGATTAATAATGTCATTATTATTAGAGATATAAATATACTTAAAAGAAGATTCATTAAATAAAGAGCTGATAATCTAAAGAGGCGTATTAAAAAGATGATAAGAAATCATATTATATTATAATTTAATGTTCTCAAATATCTTTTTCTTATAATTAATATGAATATCACACGCTTCTTTATAATGTAATTAAATAGTAATACATATATTAGAAGAAGACTTTAAATAATTAATATAGGCGTTTTATATAGAAAAAGTATACTTTAAGTATAAAACTATTAAGAAAACATATCGAAAGATAATTATAATCTTTAATAGAATAATAATCACACTTAATATAACTGAGTGATATCTTATAAGTAAATAACATCTCAGACTCTTAATAAAGATGTCTCACACAGTACTGATATTATAATTAAGATTAATCGGCGATAGAAAAAATTAAATCGAGTGTCTTAATTATTGTAAAGTATAGTATTAGTAGGATTATAATATAAATATAGTAGAATATTAACTTATAAGCTTTAATTACTTTGCGTTTTAAAGTTTTAAGTGATGAGAAGATCAGTAATAAATAAGAGATTGAAAGAATTACTTACGCATAATAATGACGATGATAATGATGATAATGATAATGCTGTTATTATTATTACTATTATTATTATTATTATTATTGCTGATATTATTGCTGAGACTGAGATAAAGATGATTAAAGAAGAAGAGAAGTTGAAATTAAAAAGAAAAGAAGCAGTCTTATATATTATAAGAAGAAGAAAGTGTTCATTATAAATTAACTTTATTATCTATTTATTATTGATAATAATAATATCATAAATCCTTCATTCCAAAGAATTAATTATCTCAATAAAAATTCACAATTTATCAAATAATATAATATATTCCGAGCATATTAATATTAGATTAACCGCATATTAGCTGTTAAATTAAAGTGTGAGAGTCTATATAAATGAAATTCATTATTATGAATAGTAATAACTGTCTATTTAATAAGTCTTGTATATAAATGCTAAGATTCTATAAAATAGAATAATAAACAGTATAATAAAAGTTTTATTATAAATAAAATAGCTCAATAACTATCCCTTGTGTCACTGAATGAGTGACGTTCCTATTTAGGATTAGCGTTTGAAGAAACTTATACTGTCTGCATCGGGCTAATTATCGTAGTTATAATACTAAAAATAGCATCATTAGAAAGGTAACTCTTGAGGCTATTTAGTGATACTATTTATAGAACTCTAGCTGATTATATAAGCTAGAGTTCTATAAATAGTATCATTAGATAGCCTCAAGAGTTACCTTTCTAATGATTCTATTTTTCATATTGTAACTATGATAACTAGCCCGATGCAGATAATATAAGTTTCTTTAAACGCTAATTCTAAATAGGAACGTCACTCATTCAGTGACACAAGGGATAAAGTAATGTTTACATCACTTGAAGATTAAGTAAGCGAGATGCTGAATGATTAAGAAATCAACTCAACAGCAGAAATTAAGTAGACGAGATGCTTAATGATCGAAAGATTAACTTAATTATAGAAATTAAATAAGCGAGATGCTGAATAACTGAGAAGTTAATTTGATTATGAATATCGAAAAAGCGAGATGTTGAATAGTTGAGAAATCATTTTAATATAGAATATTACCCTCTTTTTTTATAAAAGTAATGAGATATTATAGAAGATCTTAATATCACGCTGAATAACTCTGATAATCATATTTTACGTATGTGAATATATTGTTAAGCAGTTGTAAGCTTATAAAGATGATTAGAATCTTAAGAATAAAATCTTTGAGAAGAGAAATAATATTAGAAAGTGTTAAGACTTAGTTTTAACACACAGATATAAGCTGACTGCAGAAGTAAATCTTTATAAACTAATGATCTATTCTTATAATATAAGAGGGCCGTTATTATATATTTGTTATATACGCTCTTAACATATCTTTCGCATATTACTCGCATGCTCATAAACTTCTATATCTCGGATTCCTATATATATATGAAGAATATCTACTGCCTATTTGATTCCGAACAGTCTTCTTAATAAAGATCCTCAAAATTAGAATCTTCATTATTCTATTTAGCTATCTTAAGAAAGATCTCTTTATTATATTAAAATTGCAGATCAGTTATAAAGATACTTATTTATATTCTAAAACTTAAATCATCTTTAAATATCTTATATTAAGTCTTTTAATCATTTTATTTAATAATATAATTCAGAATGAATTTCTTCAGAACTTATCTTAATAAATATAGCTTAACGTTTATTATAATATAAGCAGCTATATTAGAACTGACAAATCTTGCTCGTAAAATTAAGTAGATCTTATTTATTAATTTATCTTTAAATTTTACTCTTAAATTCATAATTAATAAGATTAGAATTAGCTTTTAAAGAGCTATTTTAATATATGTGAAACTTTAACTTAATATCTTCTAAATAATCTTCAAGTATATTTAACGCAGATAACCCGCTTATCTTTCTCCTTAATTAGCTATTTTATTAAGGAAATATCTTTAAATCTATTAATATTATGATTATTTTGATTCTATAAAAGATTAGATCTTCATAAAATTTCTTTATCGAGATCGGTATATCATATTCGGGCGTTATGAATAATAGTGAGAATAATGACTGACTTTCTATGATTATATTCTATATCGGAATTCGCTTAATATCATCTAATTAATTATGATTTCGTCTAATCATTATTAATTCATCTAATTAAGTGATTTAAGAAGGGATATGAAGATCTTCTGCAGAGTTTACTGCAGGCCTTGTAGAAATTGCGGGCGTTTTCGATCGCTCATCCTCAGAACTCTGCGATTTCGAGCGTGAAGAGACTCTAATATCTGCAGATATTGATTTAAGAGGATATAACAGTTACGCTATATCAATACAGCTCTGTTTGCGCTTATTTTGAAGCGTTGAGGGCTCATAATCTGATGAATAAGTGTATGATAGAAGAAGCTATCTATGCAGACTAGCAAGGAAGAAGGAAATAGGTCTCTGCTGAGTAAGCTGTCAAGGAGGACCTACAACACAATGACCGGATGGCAGATGCTACGACTGGCATGCTTAAGCGCGATCCGACTCAACATCGCGAACTCGCTTCTGTAACCGCGGGATCACCCTGGAAAAAGAGGAAGGCAAAAATATGAACTATCGCCCTCGGACTCAAAGCCCTCGCGCTGCTGTTCTAATGATGCAAAGTAGCTCCACGAGCTGGGCCCCTTGTGGCCCTTGTGGGCTGTTCTATGTCTATCCTTTCTACCCAATGCCCATGTCCAAAACCGGTGCTGCCAGCACGAGGGGCGGCCTCGATGCATCAAGAAAGTCTCACTTCCTCACTCTTACTTCCTTTGCCGTCTGTGCATGTCTATAGCGTCATCATCTCCATCGCCTTGAATGAAATCATCACCGTCATCGGTGAATTCGTCTCGATACCCGTCTCGGCTCGGACTAGATTCCTCGTCGAGAAAGTCGACAGCATCGTCCGGTTGTGCGAGTGTCGTGGCAGCAGCTTGCGCTTCAGGATCGTCGGAGAACTCAGGTGGCGGCCGTCCTGTATGGGAGATTGAATGCCGTACATCGGCATTCTCGTCGGTCTCCAGCTGCCGTGCGCGAGCCATTGTTCGTTGGTAGATATACCACCCAGTAAATGCGCCGACAAGACCACCGACGCTGATGCTGACCCAATTGACTGCTTTTGCACCAACACTCATCTGTCCCCCATTCTCCCCAATTGCACCAAGTCGACTACCAATAAACACGTGGATGAGCAGCTTCGGCGACACGATCGCGGTGGCCAGGGCATACATTAAAGGGTGGACGGTTGGAAATGTCGAGATCGCGCCGTTGGACAACGAATATGGAAGTGGGCACAGTCGTATCATGCAAAGCAACCTAAGACCATCGTGCTTGACAGTCAGAGTCAATGCCGCAAAGCGTTTGTCATTGGCGACGAGACGTTCAACGTAGTTTTGCAGAACTGATCTCGAGAGAAGGAAAGAGCAGGTTGATCCAATGACTGTTGCTGATGCAAGAATCATCCATCCTTCCCCAACTCCGTAGACAAAGCCAGCCATAGTCCCACACATTGAATACCCAATCATAGGTGGAAAAGCGGTTAGGAAGGTGAGACCCCACAGAACGGTCCAGCCGCCAGTGGTCTCTTTCCAAGAGACAGCATGAGGCTTCAGAAAACGGAAGAGCTTCTCGTTGTAGACGAAAAACAGTATTACTAGGACTAAGTCGAGAATGAGAAAAACGACGACCAGGGCTCGCTGGAGCGAAGACAACTTCTGATAGACCTTGATAAGTCGCCGCTGGATTTTCTCGGCATTATTGATCAAATTGTCGCGGAAAGAATGAGGTGGACGGTTCGAGAAAGAAGAGTTCTGACGCCCATTGGACTGGCTGCGACGAAAGTTCCACGGAGGCTTGAGGAAGGTTGGGGAGGGTGTGCGGTTCGGAGAGATGGGCAGAGACAGAGCGCGTGCGGTTGAGCCATAGTCTGTTGCTATATAGTCTGTTGTCATATTGGCTTCGCAGACAGGTTCTGTAGGTGCTACTTAAGTAGGAGGATTGTCTGGGCCTAGGATCGTCGAGGGTACACGAGTCGAGGGTGCTCGGAGGAATGATCAAGGTGTAGCCAGAATCAAGCTTGAAATGTTTGGTGGTCGCCGATTTGACAGCAGATATTCGTCATGGTAGCTGCCCGTAATTCGGATGCGCGGATTCGTCAAACGGCCCCAATGTCGTGAAAGGAGCCTGGTGCTTTGTTATGTTGGACGGTTGGACCGCAGCCTGCGCCCGTCTCACGTCGTCATGCACGACAAGATTGGCTCGATCGGGTAACTTCCTCTTTGAACAAATCTGCATCAAGTGAGTAATCTGCCATCTCAATTCGATCAATAGTCCTAGATATTACTGTTCTACTGATAAGGCAATGATTCGGCTCCTGGAGCCTTATGTGTTCAAGCCTACGATCGTCCACAGTCCTCCGGGTATCAGTTTGAACCGAGAGCTCTATGAGAGCCCTACCATCGAAAACCTTGGACAGCAGGTCATTATTTACTAATATGATGTCTACGGTGACATCCGGTACTCCTATGCGTGTAATGCACCATTTGTACAATGGTAGCTGTCGTATATATCAAAAGAGTGGCACCACTGTATCCCACATGTTTTTGTGCGTTCACCATCATTGTATTACCTACAGGGCGAACCTGAACGCCTTCTGCGCGACCTGTCCGCTCTTGTTGGCATGAATATTTGCATGCGCGTCTCCTCCATGTGCGTCGTTCTTCGCATTCTGTCTCTTGAGATAGAAACGAATGCCAATCGCGGTCACGCCGCACAAAAAGCAAGCTACCGTCAAAGCACTGCCACCCATGTAATATCTTGGCTTATCGCTCTTGGGAAGAGGTACGAGGTGTAGAAGTGGGTAGAACCACCTGCCTCCAGATTGACGATCGCAAGAGACGCGGCACGCTTGGCTCGCGGGACAGGAATCGAGGACGAAACCCAGGCGTAATTGACGTTGTCAACGACATATGACCCGAGCGTCATGAGGAAGATGAACAAGTAGCGCGCGCCAAAGCCCGGGACGGTCACGGCCATGGTATTGCCCACCATAGAGACTATGAGGAGAGCGACGATATGCATGCAACGCTCGTCGAAATGCGTTGAGGATCATGCCACTGCACTGGAATCAAGGAAAGCGAGGGCGTACGGTGGTGTGGTGAGTAGGAGCGTGACGGTATTGTCGTATCCGAGCGTTTTGATGATCGAGGACAGGAAATATGTGAAGGACTGGCCTGTGGTCAGCATCATTTGCATGAAGGTGAGCATGTAGGCTTTCAGGTCCTGCAGAGCTTTTTGAACACCTCACCAAACACCTGCAGAGTCTTGATCAACGACGCTGGCGACTTGATTAGTAATTCCCGAAGAGTTGCTCATCCGGCTTAAGCCAGCGTGTGTTGCGTGGTTAATGCGGAAAGAGGACGACGGCGATCAATCCAACTGGGACAATTATAGATCCTTCGATGATGAATAGCCAGCGCCATGCACTGTGACCGCCAACCGCTTCCATCTTTCCCCTGATACCAGCAGCAATCAGACCACCAAAACATGAGGACAGAATATTGCCAGCTAGTGTGATGTCAGTAAACGCAGCAAGGAAAAGGCAGGAACAGAGAGGACTTCTCTACTTACCATACATATACGCAATGCGTTTGCCAAGCTCTTCTTTTTTGTACCAGCAGGAAAGCGTGAAGATGAGTCCTGAGAGGAGAGGCCCTTCGATGATACCTATGGAAAATTTGATGACCATGATACTGGCATAATTGTCGATGAAGCCTTGGCTCATGCTCAACAGACCCCAACAACGGGTCACAACGGGTGAGTAGATGCTATGTTACTGGGTATATATGCTGCCTAGCCGTAGAGTAAACCGGTGATAAGTCTCGCGTCCTCACAGTCGGACAAGTCAATGGACGTACCGTTCACGGGATCTGGAAGGACAAGGAAGCCATATTGATGATGTGACAAGCTGCAACGACGATTAACGCCGTACCAAAGCTCGGTGAGAACCCCCGCTGGCTTCTAGTCGACGTTGTCTCGAACACTGTCATCGAAATCTCCCTCTCACACACATAGGCCGGCGCTATGACTGTGGTCAACCATGAAGCCTTCCACTGAACAAGATACCTTCTACCAGGAAGACACAAAGCTTGGCTGCAGTTCGAGGAGAAGCGACAAAAGGACTGAGTCGATCGATTAGGCAAAAGAAATCCGGATCCAGCGGTCGATCCCCCAGTCAAGCTCGTGGAGTTCTTCGCCAGCAAGTACGATAATGCCAAACCAAGGACGGGTGTTCGATACCGCACCGAGACCGCTCGACAGTGGTCGCCCGCACTTTCCCAAGCCAAGGTCCTCGACCAATCGCTGGTATAGACAAGTTCATCAAGTATCTGTCAACAAAGCGCTGGAACCAATACCGCTTCTCTCCCCTGCCCCTCCTCTCCCACCGCAAAATCTAGAGTCGTCGTTGTCGCAGGACCCAGCGGTGCCGGGAAATCCCACTGTGGCTCGCGCGCTGTCGCAGAAATTCAATGGTCCCTGGATCGAAGGCGACAACCCGCACTCTGCTGCATCGCTGGAAAGATGCGGAATGGCAATGGTCTGCTGGATGAAGACCGATACGAGTGGCTCCAGCGTGTGCAACGCGCTGCCTCTGACACTTTGTCACGGCAGGGCCAGGACCGCAATATATTTATCGTGACATGCTCTGCATTGAAAAGTGCATGTTGAGACCTTTTGCGGCAAATGGGTGATGGTGTCGCGACGGCGGTTGTAATGCTTCAGGGATCCGAGGAGGACTTGATAAGCAGGGTGGGCAGCAGACAGGGCCGCTATATGAAGGCTACGATGGTGCAAGGACAGCTTGCGATTGCGGAGGCTGCTGGCGTGAGAGAAGCCGATATGGTCCCTTTCGATGATGGGGTCTCGAAGGAGGATCTGGTGGATGAGGTGATCGAGGTGATGGCTGATACCTTCACCTTGGAACTGTTTTCCTTTCGCTTGCTTGTTAGACGGAGCATAATGTCTCAGCAGGAAGGTGTCCGCGTTGTGCCAAATCTGCATCGTACTTCCAAGGTGGTTGACAGCACTGATTGTACAGGAGATTACTCCATACTGGTGGAGCTCGTCCCCTGCCAATGCTTCGGTTTCCCAAATCGGCCTCTTGGCAACAGGAGCTTCGCCCAGGTTCCGACATGAAGGTAAATGATGCTGGAAGAGATGCTGTATTGCTATGATTGAAATATAATTTCTGAGAGACCCAACTCAAATACGAAGTTTTGGTAAAAGTTATCTCCATTGCGACCTGCACCTATGGTCCTATAGGTGTCTCCAGCTGAGAGGGTCCTAAACACAAGGCTTACACACTGTGATCCATGAGTCCTGCTGGCGACCTGATACCTGACCAATCATAAGCTGAGCTTCAGGGTACACTTTGCGCCTCGCTGAAGGGTTCTATGTCGACTGTGCTTCTGCCGCCGAAGTCGACATGTGAGATCTTGCAGCACCCTCTCCATGCGAATTGCACTGCTCACTATATTCCGTCTCGGTGGCAGTCGAGAGTTACAGATTGCGGCGCATGCAACACCAAACTGGCCTGCGTCCGCGTCGTCCTACGCCATCCCTTCGAATTCGTCGTCGATTCCTCAGTGAACGAATGAAGCCCTTTCAGGCTCTCAGAGGCATTGCAATATGATTACGGACGATATTTATGAGTTATGCCTGCCAATCCTCGAAGACAAGGATCTAGAGGAAGAAGATAAGATCGAGAAGCTCGAGGAGTTGCTTCGGAAGCAGACTGCGCTGAATGGGTCTACTCTGGAAAACACCATCCTAGATGCTTTATGGAGGCATCGAAATGCGTCCAAGCCAGGTGCAGGAGAAGCACCGTCAAGACATACAGTCATCAGGAAGTCCTCACCTGCGCTATGGCAGATGCCTCGAGCAGGTACCCCTCTTGCCTCACCGCCAATATCTAGCAGCCCAGCTGCTCCTCCTGGCTTTCCCTCACGACCGAGCTTCTCGCGACAGAGGTCTACAGCGCCATCACCTTTCGCATCTCCACGGCCCTCCCCACGTCTCGCTCTCGCACACCCAATTCCTCATAGTCCCAATTTAAATGCGTACGAGTTCTCCGATCCCAGTCCAGCGCCTGACATCTATGGAGACTATGGGAGTGATAACGTCGATTGGCTTGTTGCAGATGACACGGCAAGTAACGCTTCATCTACTGGAACAGGCCAATTGAGCGCTGCAGCGCCAGAATGGGTCCCTCAGCCGGACATGGGGCCATATGATATCCTCAGGTCAGTTCTGGGCGACAGAAAGACAAATGAAGAGATTGAAGATGCGTTGGAGAAGAACTCATATGACTTAGGCGCGACTATCGCGCAACTGTCGGATGGCGATATTCCCGACCAACATGTGATTCCCGAGACTAACCAACAGAATGGCTCTGTTCTAGTTGGAAAAGCCATGAATATTGAGCAAATGCGCCCAGTCACGCCGAACACTGGCAAGAGTCCTATCGTTTGCAAATATTGGTTAGCCTCGGGATCCTGTCTCCGTGCTGATTGTCGGTTTGCTCATGATGCTACGAATCATGTCTGCAAGTAAGCTTTGAATCAGTGCTTTTCACGAGGATCAGAATTGATGTTGTACAGGTATTGGCTGGCAGGTAATTGCCTAGCTGGTGACTCCTGTCAATTTTCCCACGATCCATCAACATTGGTGAGCACTTTGAGTGTTAATGATAGTCCCAGTCTCTATGGCTCGCCACCGCAGTTCTACCAACTCCAAGACCAGTACGATCAGTTTCCAGCTCTGAAAACTGGAAACCGTTCGAACAGCTCCAGCTTTACCATCCCTGCCAACGGTCAATTCCCTACTTTCACGCCGATGAGCCAACAGCGTACACGAAGTGTTTACCAGCATAGTAGCTCCCGTCCTCAATCGCGGCCAACGTCTCGTCATCAACACAGACCAGAGGCTCAGTTGTCTGCGCCGTCGGTAGACGACCCGGAGGCATTCCCAACCCTTGCATCATTGAACGCTAAACGTGCTTCTAAGCATCACGGACAGCGCTCGCGTCATGGTCATAACAACTACAACGAGAAAGAGGTGCCAGGGTCTTTAGCTGATGTAGTTCGAATGTCACCTTCGCCAGCGCCTATTCAACGCAAACTAGAAGCCTTAAAGAGGGTTCGTTCTACCGCTTCATCAGAAACTGCCGCAGCCCAGAAGATACCGCAACCGCAGCATATCCCTTGGCTCGAAACCGGTGCTCGCGCCAATCAACAGTATTTGAAATACCGACAAGAAGCCATCAAGCATGGAAGTGTTAGAAATAAGTTCTTGCAGAGGTAATACGCGACCCCTCACCTTACCCCTATATCCTCTGTACTGACACAATTCTAGCGCCGCACAAGCCTGGAACCGAAACGATGCCCGAGCCGCCAAAGCCCTCTCCCTCCGAGGCCAAGCCGAAAACGACGCCATGCGCAAAGCCCACCGCGATGCCGCCAAAGCCCTCTACGAAGAACGAAACCAACACCTCACCTCCTCCGCAAACATCGCCGACGACGAATTCTACATCGACCTCCACGGCCTCCACCCAGAAGAAGCAGTCGACTACCTCGAAAACGTGCTCGTCTCCCACGCCAGGCTCGGCCGGCGAATCGTCTACGCCATTACCGGCACGGGTCATCACAGTAAAAATGGGAAGGATAAGGTGGGGAAGGCGGTGAGGAATTGGCTCAATGAGCTTGATTACACGTTCAGGGAGTTTAGTGTCCCCGGGGAGAGGGGGGGGTACGTTGGGGGTGTGTTGGGTATTGAGGCGACGAGCGGATCCAAGAGATCTGCTGTTGCTGCTGCAGTTACCGCGGAGAGCATGGATGAGGGTGCTGGTGGGCCTGTGGCGCCGATAGGCGGGAAGATTCAGGTTCTGAAGAGGGAGGAGATCCCTACGTGATGCTCTATCTCTGGGGTTGAAGGCTGGCAATGTGTGGAAGATGTGCTTATTTGGTGCGTGGGATGTGTCGGATGCACCGTTGGAGGGAGAGCTCGGTCCGTCACATCACCACACACGTGCACATCACCCTCATTACGACGGTGACTACCCTCTTGGCTAGATCCTCCCCCTTCCCAGACTCTGGTCTGTACACTGAGGTAGAATATCCCACGAGCTCTTACGGTCTGAAAGAACCCCTAAAATCAGGAAACCAATTCAAACATTTTATAAACATTGACTCTGCTTTCACTGCCCTTTTGAGGGTCACTGCCTATCTGTCGGGTGTCATTCCATTGCTTGGGAGTTGTTTCGAGTTCATCACCCCCCACCGAAGCGGTGTGGGTTTTAAACATACCCCAACCCAGTGTAGACAGATCGTGTCGATTCTGCCATACGCGCTCGTAGGGTAAGTCCCCCCTTCGACGCACACCGAGCGTTTGCATTTGAGAATTTCTTCCTTCGCCAACGCGAGTCATGGATGTGCCCTGTCGTTTTTGCAGAGAGTAGATTCCTTCGCTGAAGGTATCGAGCACCGCACAGAGGTGACGTGAGAGGGTGTTACTCTCGACTTTCCAGTCTCCCCGTTCGCATCGAAGAAACTTGCATAATCCATACTGACACCCGATTGAAGAGATACTGTGAGTAGGACGTCAGCTGCACCAGACAGAGTATCAGAGGGCCGGAGTAAGAACTTTGCATTCGAGATTCGACCAAATGTTGTAGTATCATGATCACGACTGATTAGAGCTTGCAGTCCGACGATTGTTTTGTACCAAATGGCACAACAGGAACGGGTGTAAATTGTCTTGGAGGTCTGTCTCTTTTTCGAGTGCCATCCTTAATTGACCGAACATGTGCGAAGTGGCAATGACTTGTGAAGTCCTCCTGTTGCTTGCTTCATTCGCAGCTTAGCAACCATGCTAGCTTAACGTCGAAATGTCAGCGCTTTCAGGCATGAAGACAGCACCGTTCGAGCCAGCACGTTTCTTCAAAAGGTAGCTCAGGTGGACGCCAAAGCTCTGTCGAGATTGTGGCCTTCGTTTACTGTCCCAGAGGTGGCTCATTCGGTATCCACAGGCTGGAGGTCTTATGCTCCAGAAGTTGGCATCAGCCGGTCCTTTCTGATGCTGATGACATACACATGTCGTCAAAGTAGCCTACCGCATGCAGACTGACTCTGTACCCTCAGACTCGTGTCTTCGGGGCCCTCAAGGATCTCAAGGCTGTATGTTCTTTTTTGTACTCATGTTCATTAATGTGTGTTTGACACCGTCCTTGGCATAAGCGTAATATTATCGTCTCATTTGGCATGATTGACAAGCTCGGTGTAGACATCATCCGGGATCTTTTGGACGACAAAGAGCGTCAGCTTGATGATTTGCTCCGCGTCAAGAGGGGGGAAAGAACGGAGAACTTTTGTTGGACTGTCAAATGTGAGTCAGTTGATATTCGTAGCAGAGGCACAGCACAACGTACCTCGGGCTTGCAAGCAAGGTGTCCTTCAACAGCAGAAGCTGTGCCACAATGCACAAGATGTTCAGGTGAGGACCATAGGCGAACAGAAAATCCCACAAATGCAATACCTCCGGTAGTGGTGGCGTACACGCGCAGAATGTCAAGACGCTGGGAAAGGCATATATTTCTGCGGGCATTTTCTTGCTTTGCAAGAATTGTGCAAGAGTAGGATTGACAATCGCAAGACATTTGTCAACCAACGCAAGACCCTTGTGCACCCCTTCCATAGCGCCTCGGATGTAGCCTGGACACTCTCGAGTCAGAAACGTGTGAAAGAGAGAGAAAGCTTCGATTTCTGATCGAGCCGCGTAGAGGAACGGAGCAGAAAGAACGTTCATGCCTTGGACGTAGACGGCAGAGTCATTGGGAACGGTTTGTACTGGAGAACTGGGGCTTGAGTCGGAGGCAGCTTTTTGTGCGTCATGAAGTTTCCAAGCGGTTGCATTCAGGACTCGAGTAATGCTTGCGTCTGTAACACGGCGTTTGAACAGGGTGTCCGTTGCCAATGTTCGAAAAGTATCATCACTGATCTTCTGGTACGCTGGTGATCGACCTCGATGAACTAGATCGAGATACTCGTCTGTGGGTAGTGAAGCCACATTCAAAAGCGCAAGCCAGAGATAGCATCTGTAGTCTGACATGCCCTCTTTACCAGCCTCGACGCGTGAAGATAAGATATGGTACCGTAAGTCGCTCAGTCCTTGCTCAGTATTACCACCAAGCGGTCCGTCCCTCATAAGAATTTCTAGACTTGACTTCTTGCCATGAGTTGCGGAGGCTGGCAGCCTTCGTGTTGAGGCCGGCTTCTTGAAAGGCATTGGTGCATCACTATTTGCTCTGGTGCGGCCCGAGCCAATGGAGGAATTTGGCATGGTTTGTTGTAATTGCTCCTTTGATTCTCGCGCAGTCAGTCCATGGAGTTGCTGCTGTTGCTGCTGTTGCTGCCTTTGCTGTGCAATCAATGATGGAGGGTTGGAGGAAAGTTGTTGATGCGATTGAAGCCGACGAAGTGTTCGAGTCGTTTGGGGAGATGCAGGTGCTGCAATGGAGGAGGTGTCGTATGAACCACCTCTTGTGCTTCCTTTAAGAGGTGATGTCGACATCTTGACGGTGTGTGCGATCTTTGTTCAAGCACACACCGGCCCTGGTATATCTCCATCAACGTGGCGCGCGAGTCCAGCCTTGGCAAAGATGGGCATCCCTCTTCGTCTCCTACAGCGGCATCACGATAATAATTGCTCCACATTTTTAATTGGTGATGGCAAGATTTGAATAGCATCATAAGCGTCTCATGCTTCGTGGTATCCCCCACTACCAGCTTATCGCAAAGGACCACTCTTCCTCGCTTCATGATTGCTCAGGATACCAACACCTCCAAGCACTGAGCTATCAGGCCTCTTCATATATGCTTGACACATCTGAAAGGTCATCTACGCCTCTTCTACCAACATGGCGAGAAGTCCTTTCCTCAGGAGCTGAAATGTCCGATATTTCATCCTGCTCTCGCCCTCTGAAGGAGGCTTTGGAATCATTTGCCAATCTTGCAATCCTCATGTTCTCCTCACTTAATTCCTGTATGCTCGTTCTGTTCCATGGCGCATCAACTACTGGGCTTGATGAGTAATGAGAGCCCGAGTAACGACTGACTGCTTGTCCGATTGGAGGTTCCATGCCACGGTGAACCTGGAAAGTGTCTGGACGTTCATAGGCATCATCAGGCGCTCGGCTGACATTGACCACCGGGAGAGGCTTCTCGACTGTTGGGCCCAAGTCAAAATTCATGATTTCTGATGCTTTAGAAGCCCCGGTTTCAGTGGAAGGATGTCTGAAAGGGGGGCTCTTGAGTTCGGCCCTGGGATCGGGGAAGGCTCTTGAGCTGACTCGGGAACTCATCCGAGACTTGCTGCGTTGTCTGTCATGTCGGGTAAGGCAAAGGTAAAGGACGATAGGCGCGACCAGGGCAACCACCACGATTGGGACAACAATGGCTGGAATGAGAGTGCTGAGCGGAGTGCCCCTGGAAGAAGCAGAAGACGATTGTGAGGGTGGAGTGGATTGCACAGAAGCGGGCGAAGAATTGGTCGTTGTGGATGGAAAGATGGTGGGTGGGGGTGTCGCAGAAATGATCGGTATTGGTCCTGACACAGTCGCTGTGGTCGTCGACGTACTCTCGGTCCAGATGGCCTGGGGTCGTCCATCGACAGTATTGAACTGTGTGCTCAAAATAAAGGATGTGATGATCGTGGTATAGACCGAGGGGCCACCTGGGTCTCCTGGCGGGATTGCAGTCGTAAAGTCTATCCGCGACGGCAACACAGTTGACGAAGTCCCGGCTTGACGCTTATTGCCCAAATGCATGTTTGCAGATGCTCGTTCGCTGTCCGCGAGAAGATTGCTGTATATCTTTCCTTTGCCGTTCCCACCTTGAATTCTGCCGCAGTCGATAATCGGAGATCAACGCGGCCCCCAACTGCTCCGAAGATCCACCTCTTTCGATATGGGGACCTTCACTTCGGAACGCTCAATATCTCATGGCAGCAGAATCATCCAACTCTTGCCTACAGGCAATGTCGTTGCGTGGTGTGAGGAAGAGAGAAAACAGGAAGAGAGAACGTGGAGGTTAGCGGTAGAAATGTTGCACACGGTAGTACAAGGGGCAGTTTTCAGCCCCATGCTCGATACCGGCCTGCATCAGATGGTGCACGTGAAGCGAGTTAGTGGATACTAGCCAATGGGAGAATTTAAGGGACCTTATTTTTGTCAAACAAAGCAGTTTGCATGTTTCGGGGTTGCAGCTCAGAATGCAGGATCGGGACCGCTTTCCACGGACTCTGGCGTGAGTGCCACCCATCATCGACAAAGCAGCTCTGTTGTGAATCAGCCGAAGACAGACGGCTATGATCCATCAGCCTTCATCGAGGGTAGGCCTGACACACCAGTAGACAAAGCCCACCGCTAGGGTAGCGGTTCCCTCTGGACTGAAAATAGCAGACACGGGAGGGCTATCTCAACGATGATGTTGGTCCAGGGTGCAGACGATTGCTCGTATCGCACTGGTAATTAGTGCATACGCAGTGGACTATCGCATGGGCCGCGGAAGAGTTTCGAGTCCTGTGTGGGGGCGGAAGAGCTGCGAGCCCTAGTTGGGGGCGGAAGAGCTGCGAGCCCTAGTTGGGGGCGGAAGATCAGCAGCGGAGCTTCCCCATTTCGACCATACCCGTAGTGGTAAGGTGCCGCCGAGGCGCCGAGGGCGGACTAGGCCACATCAGGACATCCCTCTCCGCCGTTCCTGATTGGGTAATTGCTGCTTGAAGGATGGAGGCTTGTGCTGCACTTGGATTGGCCCCGTTGAGGTCATCACAATCACAATCAGCCAACCCTGCTCATGGACCTGCTCTTGGACCTGCTCTTGGGCGGCTCGAGCTCTGGCCGGCGGCTGTCTTCGAGGAGACTGTCTTCACCTAATTGGTGCTCTCAGACGGAGTGCCACTTCTTTGCCTTGACCTGAAGGCTTCCCTCACGTTGAACTTCTTCACACCTTGGACTTGTCTTCATTCTCTTCCGACGACGCTCGCCACACACGTACTGCGACGCTGTGCGTTCGCCGTTACCTGACCTCAAGAGTCCTTCGGAGGATTGGGCTGCGATTTGGTATCGGTCCGCTAGAGCAGCTGCACCCTCAAGCGACGAGTACCGCAGCATCGAGTAGCTTAGCTCCTGTCCCTTCATACCGTCGAACATGTTTATCTCACTGAGATATCGTCCGAACAAATGGCCTTTCTGGGGCCTGGTCGGCCTTGAGTTGCCTCTCACAGTCGCCCTCCTCGCCCTTTTCGGCATCGCAGCCCCGAACCTCTATCGCACCAAACTATGGACAGACGGTGCTACAAATGGCTTCAACTCAAGCCCGACGACAGGACTATATGCTGCAGCAAACTACAGACCATACACCGCACCAAAAGTATGGAGTCAATTGTACGTCTTATTAACCGCTCCGCCCGAAATGGCACCTGCTAATACATTTTAGTATCACAAACTTCAATCTCGTCATCTCAGTCTTCTCAATGTTCCTCATGCTCGCCAAAACAGCAATGTACATCCTTCACGTCTTTCCACCTCTTCTCTCCGTCCTCACCCACGCCGCCCTCGTCGCTCTCTACTCTGTCTCGATATCCTACCAAGCCGGCTCGGATATGAGCGACCCGAAAAGACCCCAACCAGGCGCTCCATGGTACATCGCCAAATCCTGCTCCGTCGCCCACGACCAGAAACTCGTCGGATACTGCCAGCAGGCAAAGGGGGCCTTCGCTTGCAGCGTCGTTATACTGTATGTCTTCCCCCTCTTCCCTCTTCCCACAAGCGCCTCAACTAACCATCCACCTCCAGCTTCGCATTCACCGCCCAACTGGCCCTCGCAACATTCTCCCTCTTCCCCTCACCCTCTCACCGCGCCTCCCGTGTATCCAAACGCCTAGCCCGTGAATCCCGCTACGCCTCCCTCGACTCCCCAACCCTCGAATCCAAACTCCCCGCCATGTCCCTCAACAAAATCGACAACGCCAGCCCCTCCGCAGCCAACTCCTCCTCAGCAGCACCCGGGGCACTCAATCCCATGACCCCCCGAACCCTTGCATTCAACCGCCTAGGCGGCACAAAAGACCTCCCATTGCGTAACCACTTCCACTTTCCCTCATCAAAAGCAAAAGATAATAAAGATCCCAACAACAACGGTCCGAAAAGCCCTTCCTTCTCCTCCAGATTCGCCCCCCGCAGCCCCACTTTCCCTGGCAGTCCGCTCAGTCCGGGCTTTGATCGTGCGGAGAGGAAGGCGGATGAGGAGATGGGCAGTATGAGCGCCGCCGCGGCGGGTCCGAGTGGTAGCGGCAGTCATGCCGCGGTGGGGTCCGCAGGGATGTATTTCCCGCCGCCGCCGAAGGTGGCTGCTAAGGGCGGGAAGTGAGGCGGGCATTTGGTGCTTTCAATGAAGCTGTATGGATGATTGGGCGTTGGGCGGGTATATCAGGGTTGTGGGGAATTGCAACTTTCTTATTGATGCGAGTTCAGCACTTGGATATAGGGCAGATGGAAGTGAATGAAGACTGCGAATGACGTTTTTGTTAACGAAAATAACAAGATGTGATGAATATTTCTGGGACTTGAACCTGATACTCTCTGCACGGCGAACGGCAAAAAAACCCGGAGTTCAGAATGCCACCACCCCACGTAGATATCACCAACCCAAGTGACGGACAGTACAGTGCTAGATGAAATGTCCTCATCCCAAGCATAAGCAGAGACTTTTGACGACAACAACAGCAGAGGCCTCCCTCCTCGCTTGAACACCCATACGGAGCTCACTGAAACGTAATCTTCTTAGACTATCCCCGGACTCATCGTCGCACTGTTCGAGTAGACAATCGGACAGAAGGGAAATGTGTAACAGAGAGGGCAGAACCGGTACATGCCCTGTCAGGTCAGAGAGTTTTGCTAGACAGGGGTACGCTACGCTCTGATCTGGGAAAGGAATCACTCGGTTGCTCGGGGAATTCCTAGTACTTTCGCTTTCGCACGGCTTCTGGGATTGGAGAAGAAAAGTAGGCAGCGTATTCCTGGCCTTTGGGTCCTTTCAGGAAATGTTTCGCTAATCTCGGGCTGCTATCAGACCTCAATTCCGGTAGAATCAGAGATAGAGAGTTTCCGTGTCCGTTGGGAGGGCATGTCCGGCTGATTGTGGTTCTCGAAGAGAGGCGGCAGGTTTGGTGAATTTGGTGAAAAAGATATTACTTTTGCGCTTCTGAATGCCTTGCCTGGGTCCTCTAGGTTTCAAAGATATTGTCAACCAAAGATTGTCGACGTAGCTTCGATACACGAAAGGTGAGGGAAAACAAGGGGGAAACTAGGGGTCTTCGGCCCAGATAATGTGTAGACGAAGTCTTGGTTGCTTGCTCAAGCAGGTGTTCAGTGCTTCTTCACCTAACAAGCTCAAATATCGAGAAGGGAGATATGGCGATCTCTTGGAAGCTTTGAAATTCAAGTGCCTAATCGTCTTGTATCCTGAATGCGTGACAGTTCTCATACGCTCTTGTCCAAAGATCTATTGCATCATTGAGCTCGTGCTTGTCTACTGGAACAGCTATCTGCGTGAGCGTCTGCAAGCTGACTTTATTGAGCACTTTCTTCGGCTGTCCATGAACAATATGTAGAAGCAGCCAGAACGCAGCAGGATCGTCTTCAGGCAGACGAACGGTGGCAGGGCAGCCCTCCTCGAGATCTCTGCTCTCTGAAAAACGGCCTCGTAGAAGTGCTTTGAAGACCGCAGATGCTAGGGTCAAGTGTCTCGAGGATACCCTGAAGCGTGTTTCGCGAGAGTCGCTGGCATTCTTGAAGTGGCCGCTGAGAGAGGGTTCTGTTCGTGATGCCGTGAGAGGCTAATGGTTTTCTGGAAGTGATTGACAAGGTCTTTGTCTGTGTCACCATCGTCGAGCAAGATCAAAATGAGGTCTCCGTCCGGATCCAGCTCACACGATCCAGGCAATTGTATTTTTGAGTGGGAGATCTGTTCACCGGTGCCACGATGAGCTCCTTATCTACCCCTGGCATTCGTGAAAAAGAAAAGGCAAGGCGGGACGTTCGCTGACCACCAGCAAGACCAGCTAGCAAAAAGGATGAGACGTCGGAACGTGTGTGAAGAGCAAGATTAATTGCATTCTCCATGTCAAGACTCTTCGCTCCCACGAGTGCAGAGCTTGTGGCAGCCATTCAGCTTTCCATCTCTACGATACTCCATCAGCCCAGCAGCGAGATCATGATGCTGGATCGTCATATCAAAGCCATTTTTACTTGCATCCGAGTTCCGCGGCTCTTTGCTGACTCCGCCGTCCACATATGCGAGCAACCTCCGTGCAGTGCCTCATGAAGCTTGCTTCAACGCGCAATTTTCTTTTGTAGCGAGCGGCAGGATACCAGCAGACCTCACCGCTCCTCTGCTGGAAAGCAAACGTCATTTAAGACTTGAGACTGACGCTCTAAGGAGATTCCCAGGACACTCGGTTCCTGATTTTGTGTCTGCTTTTTTGCCTTCCTATCCTTCTCACTCTTGTATGCAACTATGACCCGAATGCCGGACCATGTCGACTTCGACCCCAACGGTGATGTCGTTTTGATCCTGCCCCGCAAAGACGACGATAGAGATGAATCCACAGAAGACCCTGGGTCGGAGAGGATGGGCCGAGTTGATGATCCGATTCACGTGGAAGGTGGCACTTGTTTCAACGGCGTTCGCATGCGTGTTTCTTCAAGACACTTGATATTGGTCTCTCGAGTCTTTGGGGCCCTTCTAAGCGGTGAATTTACGGAAGCTCATGTTCTCAATGCGGTGGGCAGCGCTGAGGTACCGCTTCCTGAAGACGATTCACAAGCAATGGAAGTGCTCCTCAATATTATGCATGGCCATTTGAAGAATGTCCCACGCGACATGGACATTGGTACGCTGGCACAAATTTCGGTCGCTAATTGACAAGTATTATCTTCACGGAGTAACAGAGATATTCACCGACATGTGGTTCGACCAGCTCAAGTCGCACATCCCAGAAACCTTCACAGAGGAAGTCCCGTCTTGGCTGTGTGCTTCATGGGTTTTCCAAAAGCCAGAGAGCTTCCACAAACCCACCAAAATCGCCATGCGAGAAGGTAAAAAGGCAAGCTTGCAAACGGTACAAAGCTTGACTTGCCCATACCCGCCTGGATTCTCGGTTAGTATACCCACCTCATGTTTGCCCATCCAGATGCAATCGAGAACGCTCGTCAGGCTGCGTTGTCCAATTGCTACAACAAGATCGAACCCATCCAGGAGACTTACCAAGGGCGTGAAAAACAGTGTTATAGGGAAGAGCATTGTGACGCAATGGTGTTGGACGGTCTCCTCAGAGCACTCAAAGCGCAGGATCTCCTGCCCTTTTTCAAGCCGCCGTTCATGGGTCTCTCATTCAAGATTCTCGCCGGCAAGTTTCAGAAGAGGTCGCTTCCACCTTTGTGCGAGAGAGCCCACCCTAGGTTTCAACGAGACAACTGCGGCGTCAAGAAGGCAATAAAGGTAACGCTCCACTCAGTGGAAGTGAGTTATGAGGTCTGGAGCTGGACCGAGACAGCGGGCGCAGATCAGTGACCGACGGTCAACATGGAGGATCAGAACGATTATCCTGTGGCAAAGCTCTATAGTGAGGGCTCCATGGAGCAGATGAGCATGTATCAGGGGGACGGATCCATAATCCAGTTACTGCAGCAGATTGTCAACTCAGCATGTCTGCAGAACGTATCCACATTGTTATTCACCTACTTGGCGTTTCCAAATTATCACCTAGAGCCCGAACTGGGTCACCTGGAGCTCCCTTGACCGTATCTAATAGCGACCGGTGCTCCCCACCCACAGAACACCATAAGGTCCTGCTCCGAGAGCCAGCCTCCTCGATCCGCTGTGACTGCCTCTCCTTTGGCTATGTCTCGTGCATCAATGATTTCGCCGGATTCATTAGAGTCCGTACGATGATGTTGCTCCTCCTTATAGGGCCACCTCACCTTGAGGATGCAAGCTGGAGTGTTTTGGGTTGCCGAGGGAGGTGGACTTTCTCTGCTGAAAGTTAGGTTCAATTTGCCGGCCTGAAAAAAGGCGTCATCGCCATCTGAGTCGAAGAAGTATGAAAAGCTCTCTCCTGGCTTCATGCCGCGGTGTTGTGGTACTGGCTCGCCCGGATCTGTACCAACATCTGATGCAGTCTTTGTGGTGTACTCTTCCTTGGCCTTGTAGAAGCCTGGGGGGGTTTTGGGACCAGCATTGTGTGAAAACATGACTGAGCGGGTAGGAGTGATCTCACAGGAACTCTCATGCGACTCATACGCCAGACTGGCGGGCGGAGTTTGCAGGTCCTCTATACTGGGGTCTTCTAAAGCTCATATTAGGTGCAATGAGAGCTGCGGCTCTCAGACTGATGCGAGATGGCCTTCTCTGCACATTGTGAGGACTGAAAGGCTCGACTTTCTGGACGCAGCAGGAGTCGGTATGGAGACTGGGACTGCATCAAGACCAACCGTGGACGAAGACAATTGTGCAACAGACGGTGCCTTGCTCTCATCTGGAGGGTTACGACTCCTTCTTGGTGATCTCAAAACAGTGATGATTGCTTCTTCGATGGTGTCGTTGAATTGGTCTACGATACGGCCCAAATGTTCCTGTCGGGATTCATTCAGTCCGGCCACCCAGTCAGGAAGTACCCATCCCTCGTACAACCTACCATGGGATCCAGGCACATGAAAGGCCCCGTGAAGCTTCATGAAAAGGCTACACAGATAGCAGGCGCTTTTGCTAGAGCCGATCATTCTTGGTCTCGGAGACTGGGGGTGAAGTTAATAATAGAGCAACAGCTGGATCTCCGCATGAACCTTCGAACGTTTGTTGCTTGCAGAGACGCGAGCCTCATATGATCATGCGTTGGCAGAATAACCGTGTTCTAAAAAGGTAGGTACAGAGCGCACAGCTTCACAGTGCTCAGGCGAAATCCTTGCCCCAATGATTCTCTGAGAAGCCTCTGCTAAGCTGGAGAAAGGAGGCATAAAAAGCGAGGTTTTTGGCTGGCGAGTCTTGCAACTCTCCACGGAGATCTTCTTGAAAACGGAATAATTTCTATTCCGAGAACTATGGAAAGTGGTTGGGACAGATTCGAATCGAAGTCTTCAACTTGTCCGACTATCTTCATCTTAATGGTATCGTTCAACTGACCTGATAGAGGCCGCCTTCCGGAAGACTTCCGAGTTGGCTCTGCGTGTCTGGACCGGAGACGCGACATTATTCTCGCTTCATCGAGCCGAACAACACACCTGAAAAGGGCTCGATAGTCCGCCGTTCTCATGCTGACTGAACGAGCAACATCAGCTTCTTTGAACAGCACCAGGACATCTTCAGTCTACCTCGCCTTGAGGCTCCTTCCAAGACCTCCGCTATTGCCGTAAAGCCGTCCAGTACGAATGTGATGTCTCCTGTGTTCGAGGCAAGTCGAACGAGGAGACTGTCGTGATTTCTGCTCTCTTCCACCCAGACAGCCATGACTTTAGGTTAATCGTCGCGACTTCCGGCTAGGAATGCGAGGATGTCGACGAGTTGCTTCTCTCGTTTGAGGGGCAGCTGCTGCCAGTGGGCTCTGACTTCTGGTAGCTTATTCTGCTTTGGACTTTCGACTATATCTCCTAAATACCAGAGGAGCGTGATGTTTCCATCAGTCGTTTGCGTGAGACCGTGCCCCATTGTGCGGCCATGGCTAATACCTGCTCACCAACTAAGGAGATATTTTGCCTGTACTGTCCCCATCGGCAGCATGCTGCGGCACGCTACTCAGAAAGAGGTATCAAGTCTCAGCAGGAGAAGCAGGAGAGCAGGAGAAGCAGGAAAGCAGGAGAAGCAGGAGAGCAGGAGAAGCAGGAGAGCAGGAGAAGCAGGAGAGCAGGAGAAGCAGGAGAGCAGGAGAAGCAGGAGAGCAGGAGAAGCAGGAGAGCAGGAGAAGCAGGAGAGCAC